>OJKW01000004.1_pt1 | contig 292875 bp, 241 predicted proteins | sample 1596591 | NCBI WGS metagenome assembly OJKW01 (sample SAMEA4350166, study PRJEB24818) | metagenome | biome: human; feature: gut; material: faeces | place: Denmark | collected 2013-09 | reverse complement strand
AAATATAAATATTACATAAAAAATGATCGGAAAATTAGTTAATTAATAAAAGAATAAAATAATGATTTAATAAAAAGTTTATTAAAAATGAGTTCTAAATAATTTAAGAAAAAATATTGAGAATAAATAATGTTTAAAAAATATAAATTCAAAAAGTAGGTTATTTAATTTTTGAAAATCTACAAATCTAAAAATTAAAATAATATAAAAATAAGGAATAAAAAATAAATTATAAAAAAGCAAGTGAATATTTTTTAATTTATTGATTATAAAAAATGAAAATAATTAATATTGTAAATTAGAAGATTATTAATCCAAAAAAAGAGTTGAAATGAAATTAGTGTCGTAAAGAGCGTGTCGGCTGTATGCAGGGAAATAAGCGGTTGAGAGAAAAAGTAGTGATGAACTGAAAGAAGTTAACTGGTAAAAATGGTTAATATGGAAAAGATGATTTTGTTAATGAAATTATATTACTATAAGACAAAAAATCGATTAAAAAGGATTTTGAGAGGACAAATAAAGAAGAATTAAAATAAAATATGAAAAAATAGATAGTCAAAAAGTAAATTTATAATTAATAGATTATTAGTGATGACAAGAAATAGAGAAAGTAAAATGGAAGAATAATTAAAATGAAAAAATATAATTAATATAATAATGTATTGAATAATAAAAGTATAATTAATACCAAAATTAAATATAAGTAAATATTACAATAAATATAAAGATAAAAAAATAATAAAAAATAATAAAAAATAAATAAATAATAAAAAATAAATAAATAATAAAAAATAAATAAATAATAAATAATAATAAATAAATAATAAATAATAAATAATAAATAATTAATAATAAATAATAATAATAAATAATAATGAAAAGACAATAAATAATAAATACAAAAGGATAATATAAAGAATAAATAAACAATATCAAATTAATAATAGAAAATAATAAAAAAGGATCTTTGTAGATCCTTTTTTAGTTGTTTATTGTTTCTTCTGATTTTGTTTTATTTTCTTTGTTGATTTCTTTTGCTTCTTGTTGTTGCATTTTTAGATTATCTTTTGCTACAGTCATTAATAGTTTGATTCTGTTTGTTTGATTTGACTCACTTGCTCCTGGATCATAGTCAACAGGTGTAATATTTGCATTAGGGTAGGTTTCTCTTATTGTTTTTATTACACCTTTTCCAACGATATGATTTGGCAAACATGCAAATGGTTGAACGCAAATGATGTTTGGAATACCATGTTCTATGTATTCAATCATTTCTGCTGTAAGGAACCAACCTTCTCCTGTTTGATTTCCAATTGATAGGATTCCTTTTACCTTATCTTCTAAATGCCAGATATCACATGGAGGTAAGTAGTCTTTTTTAGATTGTGATAAGGCTATTTTTAAGTCTTTTTCAAAGATGTCTATTAATTTTATGGCTGTTTTAAAAATAGTTGCTTTGGTTTTATCTATTTTTAATAACTGATTAAATGTTATTTTATGTGTTGCAATAAATTTAATGAATCCCATAAAATCTGGAAGTATAACTTCAGCACCTTCTTGCTCTAGAACATTGGCTACGAAGTTATTTCCGAATGGGTGATATTTAATTAAGACTTCTCCGACAACACCTACTTTTGGTTTTTCAATGCTTGTGTCTAGTTCTATTTTTTCAAAGTCGTTTACCATGTCGTATATACTTTGTTTGAATGTTTTACTGTTTGATTTTTCGATGTTTTGCTTGCATATTTCTAACCATTTTTCGTATAATTTTTGAGTTTCACCTTTATTTATTTCATAGGCTCTGTTTTTCATTAATAATTTTTGTAGTAGATCACCATAAATAACGCATTTTAATAGTCTTTCTGCTAGACCAAATGTTATTTTAAATCCTGGCATTTTTTCCATTCCTACAACGTTGAATGAAATTACTGGGACTTGAGGAAAACCAGCATCTTTTAATGCTTTTCTTATAAAGCCAATGTAGTTTGTTGCTCTACATCCACCGCCTGTTTGTGACATAATAAGTGCAGTTTTATTTACATCGTATTCTCCTGATTCAAGTGCTTCTATCATTTGACCTGTTGTAAGAATTGATGGGTAACATGCATCATTATTTACATATTTTAATCCTGTTTCTACTGTGTGTGGAGTACAATTTCTTAATAGTTTTACGTTATATCCACATGCTCTAACTGCGGTTTCAATTAATTCAAAATGAATTGGAGCCATTTGAGGGATTAATATTGTATAATCTTTTTTCATATCTTTTGTGAATATTACTCTGTTTAGTTCGTAATTTCCGTTGGCTGTATTTTTTTGTTCTTCTCTTTTGGCTTTTATTTTTTTATTCATACTTGCTAGTAGAGAACGGATACGAATTCTAACAGCTCCTAGATTGTTAACTTCATCAATTTTTATTAGTGTGTACATATTGTCATAGCTTTTTAATATTTCTTCTACTTGGTCTGTTGTAACGGCATCTACACCGCATCCAAATGAATTTAATTGTATTAGTTCTAGGTTGTCATGTTGTCCTGTGTATTCTGCTGCTGCATACAATCTTGCGTGGAATACCCATTGATCTACAACTCTGATTGGTCTTTTGGCTTCTGTTTTTCTTGAAACGCTATCTTCAGATAGTACGCATAAACCTAAGCTTGTAATTAATGTGTCTATTCCATGGTTAACTTCTGGATCAACGTGATATGGTCTTCCTGCTAGTACGATTCCTCTTAAATCATGTTCTTCCATGTATTCCATGATTTCTGTTCCTTTTTTATCTACGTCATCTTTGAAGTGTTGATATTCTGCTTCAGCTTTTTTTGCTGCTTCAAAAACTTCTTTTTTAGTGAAGTTATATTCTTTAAATTCTTCTCTTTCTAATATTACTTCTGTTAAATGTTTGGCATCGAAAGGTAAGAATGTGTTTATGAATTTTATATCGTCAGCTTTTAGTTCTTCTACATTGTTTTTTAATACTTCTGGATAAGATATTACAATTGGACAGTTGTAGTGATTATTTGCTTTTTTATATTCTTTTCTTGAGTAAGGAATACAAGGATAGAATATTGTTTTAATTCCTTTTTCTATTAAGCTTATGATATGTCCATGTGTAAGTTTTGCTGGATAACATACTGATTCAGATGGCATTGATTCCATTCCTTTTTCGTATGTTTTTCTTGTGCTTTTTTCAGAAAGTATTACTCTAAATCCTAAGTTAGTTAAGAATGTAAACCAGAATGGATAATCTTCATACATATTTAAAACTCTTGGAATTCCTATTGTTCCACGTGTTGCTTCTTCTTCAGATAATGGTTCATAATTGAATAAACGTTCATATTTATATTTATACATATTAGGTAAGTTTTTGTTTTCTGTAACACCGCCACTACCTTTTTCACAACGGTTTCCAGATATGAATGATTTACCATTGCTGAATTTATTTATTGTAAGAAGACAGTTGTTTTCACATCTTCCACATCTTACTTGTGTTGTCTTAATGTCTAATGTATCTAATTCTTCTGTTTTTAGAAGTGTTGATGTGTATTCCATGTCTAAGTTTGCTTCATATTGTTCTTTGGATAATAATGCAACTCCATAAGCTCCCATTAATCCAGATATATTTGGTCTTATTACATTTTTTCCTACAATTTTTTCAAAGCTACGTAATACTGCGTCATTGTAGAATGTTCCACCTTGTACTACTATATGATTTCCTAAAGTGCTCATATCACGAACTTTCATAACTTTTTGTATCGCATTTTTTATTACTGAATATGATAATCCAGCAGATATATCGCCAACGCTGTATCCTTCTTTTTGGGCTTGTTTTATTTTTGAATTCATAAATACTGTACATCTTGAACCTAAATCAACAGGTGATTTTGATTCGATTGCTGCTTTTACGAAGTCTTCTATTGAAATATTTAAGCTTTTTGCAAAAGTTTCAATAAAAGAGCCACAACCAGATGAACATGCTTCATTTAGCATGATATTATCTATTACATCGCCTTTCATTTTGATGTATTTCATATCTTGTCCACCTATATCTATAATGCTTGTTACATTTGGCATGAATTTTTTTGCAGCTGTGTAGTGTGCTATTGTTTCTATTTCATTTAAATCTACGTTTAAAGCTGTTTGAATTAATTTTTCACCATATCCTGTAACTCCTGAAAAACGTATTGTTGCTGTTTCAGGTAATTGCTCATACATTTTTTTAAGCATTTTGATAACGCTTTTTAATGGATTTCCTTCATTGCTTCCATAGTCGGAATATATTAAGTTTGATTCGTTATCTATTAAAACAAGTTTTGTTGTTGTTGAACCTGCATCTATTCCTACATAACAGTTTCCTTTATAATTTTTTAAAGGTTTAGTTTTAATTTTGTCTTTATCATGTCTTTTTTTGAATTCTTCATAGTCTTTTTCATCTGCAAATAGAGGTTCTAAAGGAACTGTAGTTGTATCTTTAGATTTTTTCAAATTTTTAATTTTTTGTTTTAATTCTTTGTTAGTAAAAACTGGAGAATTAAGTGAATCAAGTGCTGCACCTTTTGCAACAAGCAAGTGAGCATTTTCTGGCACTAATATTTCATCATCTTTTAATTGTAGAGTTTCTATAAATCTCTTTCTTAATTCTGGTAAGTAGCTTAATGGTCCTCCAAGAAAGGCTACTTTTCCTTTTATTGGTCTACCACAAGCTAGTCCACTTATTGTTTGATTTACAACGGCTTGGAATATTGATGCTGCTATATCTTCTTTTCTTGATCCTTCATTTAATAGTGGTTGTATATCTGTTTTTGCGAAAACACCACATCTTGAGGCTATTGGATAAATTACTTTGTGATCTTTAGCAAGTTCGTTTAATCCAGCAGTATCTGTGTTTAATAATGAAGCCATTTGATCAAGAAATGCTCCTGTTCCACCGGCACATGTTCCGTTCATTCTTTGTTCAATAAATTTATCAAAATATATTATTTTTGCATCTTCACCACCAAGTTCGATTACTACATCTGTTTCTGGTAAATATTTTTCAACTGCTCTTTTACATGCAATAACTTCTTGGATGAAGGGTATATTTAAAAATTTTGCTGCAGACATTGCTCCAGAACCTGTAAGCGCCATTGTAAATGTATCATCTGGATAGTCTTTTGCCAATTTTTCTAATACATTGCAAATAGTATTTTTTGTGTCTGAGAAATGTCTAGTATAGTCTGTGTATATTGTTTCTTGTTTGTCGTTCATTACAATTATTTTTACGGTTGTTGACCCTACGTCTAATCCTACGTGTAATAATTCTGACATTTTAATTCTCCTCTCAAAATAAATCAATGTTATCTTATAATGAAAAGAGTCTTTTGTCAATGTACAAAACATGGCAAAATGCCGTAAATCGTAGATATATGCATATTTTCAAATTTGGAAAATAGAATGTTGTAAGATGACTATATAGTATAAAAGTATAAAAAGAAAAGAGGGTTTTGAATGAAAAAAATAGTGTACTTTGTGGCGACTTTGCTATTTGCTGTTGTAATTATTTTTGCAATATTAAAAAATACTAGTCAAGTTGATGTTGAAACAACTATGTCTGAGTATACTCCTGAGGAAGAAATTACAGATCAACAAAATCGAATGACGATTGTTACTTTATATTTTTGGGATGCTCAAAATTGTAAGATGGTTCCAGAGGCTAGAAATGTTGATGTTAAGGATCTTGTTGAGGATCCATATAAGAAAATATTAGAACTGTTAATTGAAGGTTCTGAAGATAATTCAATTGGAAAAACAATTCCTGAGGGAACTGGTGTGAATTCTGTTAAGCTGGATGGAGAAAATTTAATAATTGATTTTAATGATAGTTTTATTGCTGGATATAAAATTGGTTCAGAAGAACATTTAGAAATTATATATTCAGTTGTTGATACTTTTTTGGAGCTAAAGGAAGTAAATACGGTTAGCTTTTTGATAAATGGTCAAGTGGTTGATGGAATGGGGGATAAGTTTGTTAGTAGAAATGTAGCTACTGAAATAGCTAATTAGCGTGGAAAATTTTTCTTATTGTGTTTATGCCTTTGTAAAATTTTAAATATACAAACAGCATCTGCAAATGTATTATATCCTTTAAGAAAATTTTCTACTTCATATAAAGAGCAAATTGTATTTTTAATAAATTTGTTCTTTTTTGGTTTGTGTGGTGGTGGATACATTATAATCTTCCTTTCTATATATAAAGTTTTGCAAGATTTGGGCTTTTGGTATATAATATGTGTAATTTTTATTATGGTGATTAATAAAGGAAAGAATAAAAATGGAAATAGAGTTATTAAGTGATGAAAAAATCGATGATTTGCAGTATAAGGGATTAAAAATTATTCAGAAAAAAGATGGATTTTGTTTTGGAATGGATAGTGTATTAATTGCAAATTTTGCGAAGATTTCAAGAAAAAATGCAATTGTTGCGGACTTGGGTACTGGAACAGGAATAATAAGTATATTGATTGCCGCAAAACAGTCTCCTAAAAAAGTTTATGGATTTGAAATTCAAGAGGACTTAGTTGATATGGCAAGAAGAAGTGTTAAATATAATGATTTAGAGAATATTGTAGAAATAGAGAATGAGGATATTGTTGGAATTTCAAAAGGAAAGTATAATAAAAAATTTGATTATGTTGTTACAAATCCCCCATATAAGAAATTAGAAACAGGTTTGGTTAATGAAAATGAAAGAAAGCTTATTTCAAGGCACGAGGTGAAATGTACATTAGAAGATATTATATTTGAAGCTTCTAAATTGTTAAAAGATAATGCTACTTTTTATATGGTTCATAGACCGGAAAGGCTTGAAGATATTTTTTGTATAATGAGAAAAAATAAGATAGAGCCTAAAGAAGTTCAATTTGTTTATCCTCATGTTGGAGATAATTCTAATTTAGTATTAGTTAAAGGTGTAAAATGTGCAAAACCTTATTTGAAGGTCCTTGAACCATTGATTGTGTATAATGAAAAAAATGAATATACAAAACAAATTTTGAAAATATATGGAAATGAGAGGAAATAGAAATGGATGGAGTATTATATATTGTTGCGACACCAATAGGAAATTTGGATGATATTACATACAGAGCTGTAAAAGTATTGTCAGATGTAGATTTAATTGCTGCTGAAGATACTAGGCATACATTAAAGTTATTGAATCATTTAGAAATATCTAAACCATTGATTAGTTATTATAAAGAAACAGAAAAAGTAAAATCAAAGATTATTATAGAGAAATTAAAAGAGGGGAAAAATGTGGCTGTTGTTTCTGATGCTGGAACTCCTGGAATTTCTGATCCTGGATGTGAAGTTATTAAGGAAGCAATAAAGGAAGGAATAAAAGTTGTTCCAATTCCTGGTGCTTGTGCTGCAATTAATTCTTTAATTTGTTCTGGAATGGATACAAAGCAATTCTTTTTTATAGGTTTTTTGTCTACTAAAAATAAAGAAAAAAGAGATAAGTTGGAGGAAGTAAAGAATATTCAAGGAACTTTAATTTTTTATGAAGCTCCTCATAAGATTATGGATACATTAAAAATGATGTTAGAAGTATTAGGAGATAGGCAGATTTCAATTGGTAGAGAGCTTACTAAGATTCATGAAGAATTTATCCGAGGATCTATTTCAGATGTTTTAGAAAAATTAGAGCCTAGAGGTGAAATGGTGGTTATTGTGGAAGGATCTGCAGAATCAGAGGAAGATATTCAAAGAAACAATAGAAATGAAATGACTTTGGAAGAACATTATAGGTTTTATGAAAATCAAGGTTTAGATAAAAAAGAAATTATTAAAAAGATTGCTAAAGATAGAAACGTTAATAAAAATGAGATTTATAAGAAATTTATATAAAAAATAAAAAATCCTAGTATCTAGGATTTTTTATTTGGAAAATTTATAGTTAATAAATTATTTGTTTTCAACTGTTTTGTTTATTTCCTTTAAACATTTAGAACATATTAGTTTTCCATTATATCTAATGGCTGGTTTAATAGCTCCACAAAAAACGCATTTATTTTCATATTTATGTAATATGATATTTGAACCTTCAATTGATATTTCAATAGGATCTTTTTGATCTATGTCTAGCTCTTTTCTCATCTCTTTCGGAATGACAATTCTACCAAGTTCATCAACACGTCTAATAATTCCTGTAGAAAGTTTCACGTTAACCACCTCCAAACAAAATTCAATTTCAATTATCTACCCACACTCATAATAACATAACATCTAAAAAAAAACAATAACTTTAGTATAAAAATGGTATTACCGAATATTTTAGAGAGAGGTGAGTATTTTGCTGAATAAGTTATGGCCAATTTTAATTGTGATTTCGGTATTTTTTTCAATATTAGTTGGTAGAGTATCAGAGGTTAATAGTGCTATATTTGTTAGTTTAGAGGATACTGTTACATTTGTGTTGAAGTTTTTAGGTATTATGTGTTTTTGGAATGGAATGATAGCTGTTTTAAGGAAAACTAGCATTGTAAATAAAATTGGAAACTTACTGAGACCTATTATTTGTTTTTTCTTTTCAGAAGAGACTGAAGATGTAAAAGAATTGATTACGCTAAATATGATTTCTAATTTAATTGGCATTGGAAATGCGGCAACTCCTACACGGTATAGCGGCTATGAGAAAGATGGATGAAAAGACTGCAACTAAGGAAATGTCAAGTAATATGAATTTGTTTGTTTTATTAAATACTTTATCTATTCAAATTTTTCCTACTACATTGATTAGTATTATGGCTTCATTTGGTTCAAAGTGTATAGGAATGGTTGTTATTTTTGTTTTAATAAGTAGTTTTATTACATTTTGTATTGTAATGGGAATAGGAAAGAGACTGTTTCGAGAAAAATTGTAAATATTTTTAAAGGTGTGTGTGAATGTGAATGTTGAGAGTATTATGATTCCAGGAATAATTGTTTTTATTTTGATTGTAGGTTTGCTTGAAAGAGTTAATGTGTTTGATGTTTTTACTGTTGGAGTAGTTGATGGGTTAGGAGTAGTCTATAGATTGTTTCCAGTATTTTTGGGACTTTTTTTGGCTGTTACTTTATTGCGTGTTTCGGGTTTTTTAGATTTTTTAGCTGGATGTATGAATGGGATATTTGAATGGCTTAAAATTCCTGAAGAATTGTCTGGATTAATTATATTGAAGCCTGTTTCTGGAAGTGCGAGCATGGCTATTGGTACAGAGTTAATGAAGGAATATGGAACTGATTCTTTGATCGGTATTATGGTGGCGACTATAATGGGGGCTACGGAAACAACTTTGTATGCTTTAGTAGTATATACTGGAGAAATAAACAAGAAAATTTCCTTGAAATTGCTAATTTTAGCTATAATAGGAAATTTTCTTGGAATATATTTATCAACTTTAATATGTAGATTATACTTTAATTAATTTGCTTGGAGTATCTCTATGAGCTACTTGAATTTCTATATCTTTGGATGTTATGTTTTTATTACTTAATTCATCGGTAACTGTTTTTAGGGCTAGTTCTGGAAAATTATTTTCTTTACTAAGATGACCGAGCATTGCGGATTTTAAATTGTATTTTGATGTTAGTTCGGTTATTGTTTTTCCAGATGTTTCATTAGATAGATGACCTATTGGGCTAAGAATTCTTTGTTTTAGATTAAATGGATATTTGCTGTATTTTAGAATATCTGGATCATAGTTGGCTTCTAAAAGAATAAATGAAGAGTCTTTTAATTGATTTATTAAATTATCATCCATGTGTCCAATATCTGTTGCAATACTCATTTTTTTATTACCATGGTAGATGTTGAACCCACAAGGGTTTGCAGCATCATGTGGTATCTGAAATCCTTGTATTTCTAGGTCTTTTATTTTAAAATTTTTGTATGGAGTGAATATTTTTTGATTTTCGTCAGAAATTTTACTTTTTTGAGTTGGCATTGCATTTAATGTTTCAATGTTAGAATATACAGGAATGTTGTATCTTTTGGAAAGACTTCCTACATTTAAAATATGATCAGAATGTTCGTGTGTTACGAGTATTGCATCAATATCTTCTAAGGATACGTCAAAAGACGCAAGAGCAGTCATTATTTTCTTTTGACTTACTCCTGCATCTACTAATATTTTTGTTTCATTTGTTTCTATAAATAAACAGTTTCCTGTACTTCCACTATATAAACTACAAAAATTAAACATCTTTAACTCCATATCTTGTGTGACTTTTAATTTAATGCTTCTGCTTCTGATATTGTTTTTCTTTCTATGTGAGCACCTAATTTTCTAAATTTGGCTTCTATATTTTCATAACCTCTATCTATATGATGTAAGTTAAATACTTCTGTTACACCATTAGCACAGGTTCCGGCTATTATTAGTGCAGCACCTGCTCTTAAGTCTGTTGCGTTTACAGGAGCTCCATATAAATAATCTACTCCTTCAAATATTGCTGTTTTTCCTGATGTAGTTATTTTTGCACCCATTTTATTTAATTCTTGAGTGTATTGGAATCTTGAATCCCAAATACTTTCATTAATTATACTTGTTCCTGATGATATTGCTAAACAAACTCCCATTTGAGATTGCAAGTCTGTTGGAAAACCTGGATAAGGTAAAGTTTTTATATTTGCTTTTGTTGTACGTTTTGTCCACCAAACTCTAACATGATCACCATTGGCATCTACATTTCCGCCTATTTCTAATATCTTAGCAATAACTGGTTCTAAGTGTTTTGTTATGCAGTTATGAACAGTGATATCACCTTTTGAGGCAATGGCTGCTAACATAAATGTGCCAGCTTCTATTTGATCTGGTACGATTGAGTATGTTGCATTTCCTTTTAGTTCTTTAACACCATTGATTTTGATAACGTCAGTACCAGCTCCTCTTATGTCGGCCCCCATAGTGTTTAAAAAGTTAGCTAAATCAACTATGTGTGGTTCTTTGGCTGCGTTATCTATTGTTGTTGTTCCTTCAGCTAAAACACTTGCTAAGATTATATTCATTGTAGCACCAACTGAAACTATATCCATATATATTGAATTTGCTTTTAATTTATCACAAGTTGCTGTAATATTTCCATTTGAAACATTTACTTTTGCACCTAGAGCTTCAAAACCTTTAATATGTTGGTCAATAGGTCTTGGACCAAGATTGCATCCTCCAGGAAGACCAACTTCTGCATGTCCACATCTTCCAAGTAGTGCGCCTATTAAATAGTAAGATGCTCTAAATTTTCTTGTAAGATCTAAAGGTGCTGATGAAGAAGTTATGTTTCTTGAATCTACTTGAATTGTATGTCTATTTATCCATGTTATTTTAATTCCTAAAGTTTTTAATATTTCACAATATGATTTTACATCACTTATATTTGGTAAGTTTTCTATTGTACAAACACCATTAATTAAAATTGTAGCAGGTATTATTGCTACTGCTGCGTTTTTTGCTCCACTTATTGTAACATCACCACGAAGAGGTGTTGGTCCAGTTATAACTAATTTTTCCAAATTGATACCCCCAATTTATTTATTTAATGTGGATTGAACCACAAAAATAATTAATATTAATAATTCAAAACAAAATATAACATAAAAAAGTATTATTGACAAGAAGTATGAGAAAATTAGCAAAATCTTAAATTAAAGGTTATTAATAAATTCAATTATTTTGAATTTAAATTTATATTTTGAACTGTTAGAGCTAATAACTGAGCAGCTTTCTGCTGTTAAAGAATTGTCTAATAATATTTCTGATTCTTCTGGTAGTGAGCAGGTTGAATTGTTTATAAGACACATTGGTGGAAAAAGAACGCACCACCAATTTTTCCCTTCTGCCTTTCCAATTTTTATTTTTAATCCATCATAATTTCCTGCGGGTAATGTTATATTTTCGTATTGCTTTTGAGGATAAAATGAATTTTCAATTTCGAACGAACTAGTGTAAGAATATCCTTTTTCTTTAATTGCATCGTCAATGACTTTTTGCAGAGATAATTGATTATTATTTAAAAATGTTATTAATTCGGACTTATTATTAAAAGAATATTGATGTAAATAATCAATTACTTTGTTTCTGACATATAATTTTAATTCTTGATCTTCTGTTGAATCACTATTGGCAAGTATGTGTAATCTAAATAAATTTTTTTCTAAATCATTTGATATAGAGTATGAATAGGAGAATGAATAGAATATGAAGTAGAAAATAAATATGATTAAAATAAGTAAAATTTTTTTGTTTTTCATGATACCTCCTTAATGGAAACTGTTGGAAGTATTTCCACTTTTCTAAAAAATATTCATGTCGAAAAACGGTGCACGATTCGGCTTGACTGACAAATACCTTAGTGGTAAAATTTACCAAAAGAAACCTAGGAGGGATGATTTATGGTAGAAAATGTGGAGGCACAGAGATATTGCAGTTTGTATGTAAATGATATGCATTTAATTGTAATGCTAATACCATATATTGAAAGAGAGTTAGAAAAAAAAGAGAAAATTATTACTATATTAGAAAATGATTTAGAGAATGAAATAGATACAATTGTTAAAAAAGTCAATTTAGGAAGGGAAAAGAAAAATAAAATAAAAAGAATTAATTGGAAAAAGAATTTATTGTCAAAAGAACAGATTGGAGAAATAAAGGGAGAAACTATTTTAATAAAAGGAAGTTATGAGTTTATTCGATCTGTAAATGAAGTGTTAAAAACAGAAGATAATAGAGTAATTGATTGCTACGATATAGATACATTTGAGCAAAATTCAAGAACAATTTTAGAACAACATAATGCTATTTTAAATACTAGTGGAATAAGGAAAATTTCTGATATGTTTCAAATAAATAAGACGTTAAATGGCATATTGACTAAATAATTCTAATAGTATAAGATATGGGTGATTTGATTTGTAATAAAGGAAGGAGTCTAAAATAGGAAATGAACGAAAAATATGAAGAAGCAAAGAAGCTTGTTAAAAAATATAATCAAGAACATTTGCTTAAATTTTATGATGAATTGGATGAAGAAAAAAAGAAAGAATTATTAGATCAAATTTTGTCTATTGATTTTGAATTAATGGAAAAGCTTTATAAGGATGCAACTAAACCATTAGATTTAAAAGATGTTACTGTTGAACCAATTGATTATGTCGATAAATCAAAGTTGACAGCAACAGAAACAAAAGCCTATGAAGAAAAAGGTATTGAGGCAATAAAAGCTAATAAGTTTGCTGTTGTTACAATGGCAGGTGGTCAAGGAACTAGATTAGGTCACAAAGGTCCAAAAGGAACTTTTGATATGGGGTTGCCTTCACATAAGTCTTTATTTGAATTATTATGTGATAATTTAAAAAGAGCTAATGAAAAATATGGAGTGGTTATTCCTTGGTACATTATGACAAGTAGAGAGAATAATGCAGCAACTGTGGACTTTTTCAAAAAGAATAAATATTTTGGATATCCTAAAGAATCAATAAAATTCTTCATTCAAGGTGAATTACCAATGATAGGTGTAGATGGTAAAATACTTTTGGATGAAAATAAAATGGTAAAAAAAGCTGCTGATGGACACGGTGGTACATTAAAGGCTATGGGAAAAGAAAAGATTATCAAACAAATGAAAGCTGATGGTATTGAGTGGATATTTGTTAGTGGTGTTGATAATGTTTTAGTTAAATCTGTTGACCCATTATTATTAGGAATGTCAATAGAAAACAAAGTTTTAGGATCAGTTAAAACAATTGAGAAAACAGATCCAAAAGAAAAAGTTGGAGTATTTTGTAGAAAAAATAAAAAAGTAGGTGTTATTGAATATACTGAAATTTCTGATGAAATGGCTCAAATGAGAGATAAATATGGAGCTTTAGTGTATGGCGATGCCAATGCGATATTCCATTTATTTAATATAAAAGGTTTAGAAATGGTAAGCGATTTAAGATTACCTTATCATACAGCTTTTAAAAAGGCTAAATATATAGATGAGAACGGAAAATTAATTGAACCAACAGAGCCAAATGCATATAAATTTGAATTATTTATATTTGATTCTTATGAAATGCTTGATGATGTTGTTGTTTTAAGAGTAAAAAGAGAAGAAGAATTTGCTCCAATAAAAAATGCAGAAGGTCAAGATAGCCCAGAGACTGCTAGAAAATTGTATACAGATTATTGGAACAAAATGGCTTATATGGCACAATATGAAAAATGGTGTGAAGATCCAGATATAGATGAAGATACAAAGCAAGAATTATTAGAGATTAAAGGTAATGATGAAGAAATTAAAGATCGTTTCTATAAATCATTAGATTTTGGAACTGCTGGACTTAGAGGAGTTATTGGTGCTGGTACAAATAGAATGAATAAATATACTGTTTCAAAAGCAACACAAGGATTGGCAAATTATATTTTAAAACAAGGAACAGAGAAAAAAGGCGTTGTAATTTCTTATGATTCAAGAAGAATGTCAAAAGAATTCAGTGAATATACTGCTTTATGTTTAAATGCTAATGGTATTAAAACATATAAATTTGATGAATTAAGACCTGTTCCAGAATTATCTTTTGCTGTTAGAGAATTAGGTGCTACTGCAGGAATTATGATTACTGCTAGCCATAATCCACCACAATATAATGGATATAAAGTGTATTGGGATGATGGAGCCCAAATTGTTGCTCCAAGAGATAAAGAAATTATTGAAGAAGTAAATAAAGTTACTGAATATTCAATGGTTAAAACAATGACAAGAGATGTTGCTGGTGAGAAAAAGTTATATCATGTAATAGGTAATGCTATTGATAAAAGATATATGGAAGAATTAAGTAAATTATCTATTCATCCAGAAGTTACTCATGAAGTTGGAAAAGACTTGAAAATTGTTTATACACCATTACATGGTGCAGGAAATAAACCAGTACAAAATATTTTAAATAAATTAGGATTTGAACATGTATATGTTGTTCCAGAGCAAGAATTACCAGATGGTAATTTCCCAACTGTTGAATATCCAAATCCAGAAGAGCCAAAGGCTTATGATTTAGCTTTAAAATTAGCTAAGAAAGTTGATGCTGATATAATTTTAGCAACAGATCCTGATTCAGATAGATTAGGAATTCATGTAAAAGATACAAAAACTGGAGAATATATTTTCTATACAGGAAATATGACAGCATTATTAATTGCTGAATATATATTATCTCAAAGAAAAGAAAATGGTACATTACCAAAGGATGGTGCAGTTATTAAGACAATAGTTTCTTCTAATTTAACAGATGCTATTGCAGAACATTATAAAATGCATTTAATTGAAACTTTAACAGGATTTAAATACATAGGTGAACAAATCAGAGGTTTTGAACAAAAACATGATTATGAATATGTATTTGGATTTGAAGAGAGTTATGGATGTTTAGTTGGAACTCATGCAAGAGATAAAGATGGTATTGTTGCTGTTATGATGCTTGCAGAAGCAGCTGCATATTACAAAAAACAAGGTTTAACTTTATGGGATCAAATGATTAATATTTATGAGAAATATGGTTATTATAGAGAAGCTCAAGTTTCAATTGTTTTAAAAGGTGCAGAAGGTGCAGAAAAAATTAAAGAATTAATGGAAAACTTACGTGCTAATCCACCAAAAAGTTTTGGAAAATTTGAAATTGAAGCTATTCGTGATTATACAACAAGTGTAAGAAAAAATATGAAGACAGGTAAGGAAGAAAAAATTACTTTACCTAAATCTAATGTTTTATATTATGAACTTGCAAATAACGAATGGTGTTGTGCTAGACCATCTGGAACTGAGCCAAAGGTTAAATTCTATATGGGTGTTAAAGCAAAAACAATGGAAGAAGCAGAACAACGTTTGAAAGAATTAAAAGAAGAAGTTTTGAAAAATGTTGAGTAATAAACATAGAAAAGGGTGATATTTATATCATCCTTTTTTTATGTTTTAAAGTACATAGAAATTTTAAATTTATTAAAGTTACTTGGTGAAGTAAAATTAGCGAATTGTTTGAATAGTAGGCTTTTAAAGAAGTAACATGTAGTTGCTATGAAAAGTTGAAAATGTTGTTCTATTGATTTTTTTGTCGAATTGTAATAGAATGAAAAATACTTTTAGGGATGTCGAAAAAATATATCACAAAAAGTAAATAACTTTTTTAATTATTTAATATCAATTGACATTTTTTTTATTAAATTTGGTGTTAAATAAAGAAAAAGTATGAGGTGGTAGGGATGTTTCAAAATTTGGCAGATAATAAGGTCGAGTTAGGAAAAAAGGATGTTAAATTAGATAATAAAAAGATTGACTTTTCGAGATTTAAAGATATTTTTATGTTTCAACATATAGTTATTTATATATTGTCTTTTTTAGTTTCGTTAGTATCAATAAAAGATGGAATTTCACCATTTGCGTTTGCTTTTTTTGTTGCTGCATGCAGTAGTGCTATACCAGCGGGACCAATTTTAATTACAACATCTGTTGCAACATTTATAACGCAAGGAGCTAATGGTTTTTTAGTATATTTTTTAAGTATACTTGTTTTTTTATTCTCTATTATATTTAAAAAGCCATATGTTCAGGATAATAGAAATGAAATTACAAAGCTTGGAATTAATTTAGTTATTTCATTAGCTGTTGTACAAATTATAAAATGTTTGATAGGAACAGTTTTAATTTATGATATTGTTACAGCTATTTTGTCAGTAATTCTTACATATGCATTTTATAAGATTTTTGTAAATAGTATTGGAGTGTTAGAAAATTTTGGATTGAAATCAGCATTTACTATTGAAGAAATAATTGGTGCAACAGTAGTTGTATCAATAGCAGCAGTTGCTGTTAGCCAATACAGAATTTTTGGGATTTCAATTGCTAATGTATTTGCAGTGTTTCTTATTCTATTTTTTGCTTGGAAAAATGGTGTTCTTGTTGGGTCGACAATAGGTGTTTCAATAGGATTGATATTAGGAATTGTTGGTGCAGTTACTCCTGCACAAGTATTAGCATTTTCTATTTCTGGTTTATTAGCGGGAGCACTAAATAAAGTAGGACGAGTTGGTACAATTGTTGGGTTCTTTGTTGGAAATGCAATAATTTCTTATTTGCTAACAGGAAATACAGTTCAGATTTTATTATATAAAGAATTATTGATTTCTGCTGTTGCTTTATTGTGTGTACCTAAATTTGTAGAAATTGATGTAGAGGATTTAATAGGAAAAAATAAATTTTTTGCTCCTATTGCTGATAATAGATTAGCTGAAAGTAAAGAAGCTGAAAAAAGATTAGAGAATTTATCAGATACAGTTAAAGAAATTGCTAAAAACTATGGATTAAAAGATGAAGAAATTGCATATGAAGTTGAAAATATTAATCATAGCAAAGAGATGTTTATTGAGGATTTATTAAATAATTTGGATAGTTTTCCAAATAATATTTTGTATGAAGATCTTATAAATTTAAATAATGATCTTGTAGAAAAAATATATATCTTATTAGTTGATAAAGAAGAAATTTCTGAAAAAGATATTGTAAAAATATTTGAAGAAAGAAATGAAGTGTTAGATATTGAATCAAATCAATTAATAAGAGAAGATGTAAATCAGGTTGTTAGAATAGTTAATAGAACGTATAGAATTAATGAAATGAATTTTCAATGGAAGCAAAGATTGCATGAGAATAAAAAAGTTATTTCTAAACAATTAAAAGGTGTTTCAAAGGCTATTTCTGAAATTGCTGAAAATATGGGAAAAGAAAAAACTAAAGATTATTCAACTCAGGAAAAAGAAATTAAAGAATTATTAAAACAAAAAGAAATTTTAGTTAAAGAAATAAAGCTAAGAAAAAATAAAAGCAAAAAATATTTTGTAGATATTTTATTTGAAAAGAATATAAAAGAACGTGATAAGATTAAATGTATAGAATCAATACTTACAAAAGTGTGCAAGGAAAAAATTGTTTTACAAAAAGATACGAGTCATTTGGATTCAAAGGTGTATATGCAAAAATATATATCTGAGGACAAGTTTGCTCTTCAACTAGGACTAGCACGTTTACCTAAGACGGGAAATGATGTATCAGGAGATAGTTGCATACAAGTTAAATTAGATGATAACAAGCATATGGTTGCTTTGAGTGATGGAATGGGTTCAGGAGTCGAGGCTAAAAAATCTAGTCAAATTGTTACTAGATTATTAAAGCAAACATTGTCTGCAGGATTTGATAAAGAGGATTCAATGGAACTTATTAATTCAACTATTAAGCTTTCAACTGAAGAGATATATGCAACTATGGATGTGGCTATTTTTGATTTATATAAGGGTGTTGTTGAATTTATTAAAAATGGTTGTTGTAGAACATATATAAAAAATAAACAAAATATTGAAACTGTTGAAGCTAAATCATTGCCGGTTGGAATATTGAATGATGTTGATTTTTCAGTTTTTGATAAGGATATTAGAGATGGCGATATTTTCATAATGTGCAGTGATGGTATATTGGATTCTAATCCTGACCAGGATGATGATAAATGGCTTTTAAAGTTAATTAAAGAAATAAATACAAACAATGTGAAGAAAATGGCAGATATTATTTTAAATGAAGCTATTGATAATGGATATGGAATATTAAAAGATGATATGTCTGTAATTGTAGCGAAAGTTGTTAAAATATAATATTGAAAAAAGATGTATACAGCGTATGCTGTATACATCTTTTTTTATGCTTTTAGTATTGAATTCCAGTACTAAAATATGATATAGTAACTGTGTATTATTGTTTTAATCGGAGGATGTAATGAGAAGAAATAGAGGTAGAAGATTTGACGATGAACCAAAGCTAAATATGAAGAAGGTTGTGGCAACATTAGTTGCTTTATTAGTAATAATAATGGTGATTGCATCTATTGTTATGGCTCTAAATAAAAAGAGTAAAGAACAGCAAATATTGCCAGAAAGTGTAGAATATTTTTCAGCTTATGCTGATTCTAAATGGGGAGTAATAAATAGTAAAGGCGATCAATTAAATAATATATCTTATGATGAGATGATTGTTATTCCAGATTCATCAAAGAATGTTTTTATTGTGACATATGATGTAGATTATACAAAGGGTACTTTTAAAACTAAAGCTATAAATGAAAAGAATGAACAATTATTTTCAGAATATCAAAATGTAAGTGCACTTGTTAATTATGATAGTGCTAATAATGTTTGGTATGATAAAGAAGTTTTAAAATTCGAAAAAGATGGAAAATATGGATTGATTGATTTTTCCGGAAAACAAGTATTAGCACCAGAATATGATGATATTCATACAATGGTTGGAATAGAAAGAACTTTAGTTGTTGAAAAAGGTGGAAAGTATGGATTATACAATAGTGTTTCTAAATCATTATTTGTTGATCCAATATATGTATCTATAGAAGCTTTTGGAAAAACTTATAATGATGGATATTTATTTAAAGATGAAAATGGTAAATATGGAATTATAGGTTCAGAAGGAAAAGTTATATTAGCAAATACATATGATAAAGTATTTAAAGTTACAGGATCTGATAAATATGTGGTTACTGATGGTTTAAAAACAAAATTAATTTCAAAAGATGGAACTGTTTTATTAGATAGTGGATTTGATGAAATTACAGAAATAAATGGAGATTATTTAACAGTTAAAAAAGTTGGAAAATATGGTGTTATAACAACATCAGGTGAAACTGTAATTGATACAGCTTTTGATGATTTAAAGAATTGTTTTGGTGAATATTATATAGCACGTACAGCTGGAAAATACGGTGTTATTGATTTGGCTAAAGATATAAGAGTTGAATTTAAATATACTGATATAGAGTATAGAAGTGATATTGCTTCATTAATTTGTGATAATGAAGATTATACAACTGATGTATTTACAAGAGATTTAAGCTTTGTATTTACTGGAACAATTAATAAAGTTGATACAACAAACGGATATATAAGAGCTAGAATTGGTGATGAGTATAGATACTATAATTTGCAGTATCAAGAAATTGCTAATACAGATGCTTTAAAAAATAATACATTATTCCTAGTAAAAGAAAATGGAAAATATGGTTATGTAAATAAGGATGGTCAAAAAATTGTTGACTGCATTTATGATGATGCAAAAGAACAAAACCAATATGGATTTTGTGCTGTAAATAAAGATGGAAAATGGGGAGTTCTACAACAGAATGGAAGTGTTTTACTAGAACCATCAGTGACATTAGATAATAGTGTGAATATTGATTTTATTGGAACATGGCATTTAAACGAAAATATTGAATTAAATGCTTATACGAAATAAAATTTTAAAATACAAAAGAGGAGAGGTACCTTGGAATTATCATTTAAATATCAATATACGTATTTTGTGTATCCTTATAGTATAGAGGAGGCAAAATATGAGAAATATATATTAAAATTATTAAAAGATAAAAAAAGTACATTAAAAATCTTTGAAAAAGAAAAAGATTTAGATATATATAATTATTTTAATCCGATTATAAGAGAAAATCTTTTTCCTACATTTGAATTCAGGGATGAGAGATTAAGAAGATTTAAGGAATTAAGTAATGAAAAAAAGGCAAAAGTTTTGTCTGAACATTCTTGTGTTTGTTTTGAATATCTTTTGGGAGAGAATGTTCAAGGGGAGATGGGAAATGAAACGGGAGTGCAGTTTACTATTCCTAAGATGGATATTATATGTTTTAATACAGGAATTTGTTTTTTGAGCTTTAAAACAACAGTTGAGAATAGTGAGAAGTTTGCAGATTTACTTAATTTCAATTATAAATTTAAAGAAATAAATTCAGAATTTGCGGGTTTAAAGCAATATGAAAATATTAATATTCAGACAGATTTATTGAAAAATGTTAGTGAGATTTCAGATATTATTAATAATATTGCTGGTGGAAATAGAAAAAAGATTGATGTTGATGATAAATTTTATACTTTTGGATATGTATGTATTCCTTCAGAATATTGGAATGATAGAAATGAGTTTGATAACTTTGAAAATGAGTTTTTAAAATATGTTAATACTTGTCCAAGCAGTTATATTACGGACTTAAATAAACAGAGTAAAGAGCAAAATTTGAGTGTTATATCAAAATTAAAATATGCTAGGACAGGTGTGACAAAATCAAATTGCAATTTGCTATGTTCAACAGTTGATATGTATAATTATACCAAATTACCTTATGAATATGAGACTGTTATTTACTATACTTATATTTTAAGGCTATATCAAAAGATTTTCTTGAAACAAATAAATACTGAATTCAAGAGCTATGATAAGATAATTCATATTCGTAAGAGATTTATAGAATTTACCAAAAATATGTGGGCTAAAGAGATTACTACAGATGATACAGGAAGTTTATATTATAAAATTTTGGGTAATGCATTTGAATTGGATGATCAATTTGAACAGATTAGAAAAAAATATGAAATAATTTATAAAGATTTGGACATAGAAAAAAATAATAGAAATTATAGTATTATGGTTATGTTATTGATTGTTTCATTAATTTTGAATACTTTTACTATTATTTCATATATGTTTATGTGATAAAGTAAAGATAGGATGTGTAGGGAACGTGAAGTTAGCTAGTGGAGTTGATATTGTAGAAATACCTCGTGTGCAGAAGTCTATTGAACACATAGGTAAAAAGTTTTTAGATACAATATATACAGAAGAGGAAATAAAGTATTGTGAAAGTCATAAGAATAATAAATATCAACATTATGCTGCACGTTTTGCAGCTAAGGAAGCTTTATTCAAGGCATTATCACGTTTTATGAATAAAGATGAGCTAAGTTGGAAAAAGTTCGAAATAAAAAATTCGATTGATGGAAGACCAGTAGTAAATATTGAAAATAAAAATATATTAAGTATAGATTTGACAATGTCACATTGTAAAGAATATGCAGTTGCAAATGTTGTTGTTCTTTATAATGAGTAATGGAGGAACTAATGAGAAGAGAAAATGGAATTACAATGTTAATCTTGGTATTTTCGATAGTTATTTTGATTATTATCACAGGAATTGTTTTATATTATAGTATAGGTGATAATGGTGCTATAAATAATTCTGCGGAAATAGCGTTTAAACAAGATATAATGCAAATACAGGAGTTAGTAAAAGAGAAACAAACAACATACCAACTTGAAGAGATAACTGATTTTTCTATATTTACTGAAAGTGTTAAGAGAACAATTCTAGAGGATTATTACGATAAAATGGAGATTACAATAACAGCATCTACTGAGGGTGAACCAATTTTAACATTATATTATAGGCCTACTATGTTTTCAGATGATCAAATAGAGTGGCTAGAAGAATTAGGAGTCCCTGCTTATAATAAATAATAAATTAAAGTTGCAAATACAATGTTTGCAGCTTTTTTTGTGGTTTAAATTTTTTATAACAATAACATCCATATAGCGGGCATATGGATGTTATTGTTAAGGAAACTTACTTAATTACATTTTTCTAATTCTATAATAATTTGTTCATTATTTATTGTTGTTAATACTACTTTTAATTTATTCGTCATATTAAATTTTGTTAAGTTAAAAGTTTCCCATTTAATAAGTTTTCCATCTGTATTGAAACTATATCCTCCATCAGAAGATGTGCTTTGTGCTGGATAGAATTTTTCGCCATTTTCATTTTCAACATAAGAATTTTCTTGATTTATTAGTTGACTTGATAAGATACTTTGAGTTCTCATTTTTTCTATTTTTTCGTGCCAAGTAGTGTAATCTCCCCAATACATTGTCATTTGAAAATTCATTCCAGTTTCGTATACTTCTGCTTTTATAGAATCTTTATATACATTTTCATTATTACAATTTGTTACTTTATATAATGTTGATTTTCTATTTAAAAACTTATTAGGTACTTTAATTTCAGTATTCCAACTTCCTGTAACAGTATATTTTTGGTTATTACCCTCCATTTCTATAGTATTAAATGATATATATATTTCTTTACTCAATGGAAACTTTTCATCACTAGCGGACAAATTAATAGAAAAACTCATTGAGTTACCATCAGCATTATATATAAAAAGTGATGAAGATGTATTTGTTGTAATATTTTTGATATTATCATAATCATCATCTATTTGTTTTGCATTACAAAAATCAATAGACTTTTGATTACTAGAACTATATAAAATTCTATTTTCATCATCTGTAATAATCATATCTGGTATGTTTATTTTTTCTATTCCTGTTACATTTATATCTTTATCAAATTGTGCTACCATATTTAAGTCTAAAGTATAATCATCCATTATCATTTCTGTAATTCTCATTTGTGTATCTTCTGAATCTGCATAAACATTCGGTATCTCATATACATATCCACTTTCAACAGCAGTATTAACACCTTCATTATCATTAAAAACATTCTTTATAAAATTTGAAATGTCTTTTGCGAAAACAACTCCCGTTGAAACTGTAACTAATGATACTGTTGCAACGGCTACTTTTCTTAAATTGTAAAAATCAAAATTTTTCTTTTTCTCTTTACCTAGATTCCATTCCTTTATTCCTTCTGTAATTTTCATTGGTGTTTTATTATTATCTTTAAAATAATCAAATAATTTTTCATCAAACTTATCTTTATGCTCCATTATAATTTACCTCCTCATAATACTTTTTTAATTTGTTTTTTCCTCTAGTTAATCTACTTTTTACAGTATTAACATTTATCTTTAGTATTTCCGAGATTTGCTTGCATGAAAATTGGCTATTATAATATAAAGTAATTACAATCTTTTCATCATAATTTAGTTTTTTAATCAATGAATCAAAATTTATTTGGTCTTGAACTTCTTGTATTGAATTATTAAATGTATTAAAATCGATATCGGTTATCACTTTATTATATAATTCACTATTTTTCTTGTTTGAATTATAAATTTTATTGCATTCATTAATTAATACATGAATCATCCAAGTTTTAAAATATTCTATGTTTCTGATTTTTTTCGCATTTTTATAAGTAATCATCATTGTATTCTGTATTGCATCCTTTATATCATCATCGCTATTTAATCTCGTTTTTGCCACGCGATACAAATCGTTTTCAATCAATAAAGTTAGTTCTTTAAAAGCAAATTCGTCACCAAGTTGTATTTGTTTAATTAAATGATTTAAGTTTTTCAAAATTATCCTCCTTTCTTCTAATTAATAGATACTAGTTGGTTTGGGTTAGGGTGCAGAAAGTTAAGATTATTTGTTATATTCAATTTTATTTAAAATAGTATTAATTACTAATTTCGGCTTAGTTTTATTATCTAGAAAATATAAAAAATATTTTAAGTTTTATAATTTTTTTATTATATTGTACATAATTTATGATTAGTTGCATATTGTTTACTATGATTGTTATTGATAGAAAGAAAATTTTAATGTTAGTAATGGGAATATTTTGTTTTTCTGCTATTTTATGTACTAATGTTAGTAATGTTGGTGAGACTGTTTTGACTTCTTCTACACCAACATCTAATAAAGTAATTGTTCTGGATGCAGGGCATGGTAAACCTGACGAAGGGGCAGAAGGAGAAAATGGAATTACTGAAGAAAAGACTAATTTAGATATTACACTGAAGGTTCAAAAACTATTAGAAGAAAGTGGAGCAACTGTAATTTTAACAAGATCAGATGAAAATGGAATATACGACATAGATAAAAACACATTAAGGGAGATGAAGGTTTCAGATATAAAAAATAGGGTTAAAATTGGAAATGAGTCTTCTGCTGATATTTGTGTGTCAATTCACTTGAATAAGGGAGATAATTCTCAATATACTGGATGGCAAACGTTTTATAAGAAAAGTGATGATTCTGGAAAAAGGCTTGCTGTTGATATACAAGAGGAATTAAGAAATTCAATACAAGAGGAGAATAAAAGGACTGCTCATGAAATTTCTAATATATATTTAGTAGATCATGTTGAAATACCAATCACAATTGTTGAATGTGGTTTTTTATCTAATCCACAGGAGGCTAATAAATTGTTGACTGATGAATATCAGAACAAGGTTGCTTGGGGAATTTTTTCTGGAATCCAGTTGTATTTTAATGAGCTGTAAATTTAAAAGGACTGTTGAACAAAATGTTTTGTCAACAGTCTTAAAATATGTTTTATACTTTTAATTTTTTTATTTCTTTTACTTCTTGATATAATTTAGCGATATGTTCTTTTCTATCAATATAAGATTGTTTATATTGATTCATTACATTTTCAAAGTTGTCAATTGTTTCACCATTGCTTTTTCTAAGGTACATTTCTACACCTTGTTTGTAATATTCTTTTTTGCTTTGAAATGGTGTTCCAAGATATTTTTTATAATATTTTTCAGCATTATCAAGTCTAGCTAACTCTTCTTTTAAGAAGTCAAGATATTCTAGTCTTACAGAAATTTCATATTCTGTATCTTCTTGAATAACTTTGAATAATGCTTTAACTATTTTTTTATCTATTTTTCCAACAGAAGCATCTTTTATGATCATTTTCATACCTTCTTTTGGCTGTAATGGTTCAGAGTTTTCTATTAGAATGTTTAAAGTATCAATAATACCAATGTGTGTTTTATATTGCCTTTTTGCACTGATAGCTTCGAATTCATCTGCAACACGAATGATTTGAGCTTCATATGGGATATCTTTTTTTGTAAGTCCTTGCGGGTATCCTGAGCCATTTAAAGCTTCGTGATGATAATAAGCGCCAGCTGCATATGGACGAAGTTGTAAGTCTTTCATACACATATTGTATCCAATTGTTGTGTGTGTTTTCATTATTTCATATTCTTCATCTGTAAGTTTTGATGTTTTTTGTAAAACAGAAGGTGGTATGAACATTTTTCCAATATCGTGTAAGTATGCGCAAATTGTGCAATATATTGTGAAACCTTCCTCAAGGTGTAGATGTTCACAAAGGCGGCAAGTTATGTTTGCTACATTTTCAGAATGTTTTCTTGTGTATACATCAAGACTATCAAGACAAGCTAATTGATATCTCATTGTTGCATTTAAATTGTATGATTTTAAAGAGGTTCGGTCATAAAAATCGAATTCTTCTTTCATTAGTAATCTCCTATCTTTGCTAAATATAGTAATATAAATTATGTTCTTGAAATCATAATTAGTATTCTATTTTTATATTATCGCTAATAAATAAATTGGTCAAGGGAAAATGCTTGATTAAATTCTAAAATTAATATATGATAATTGGGTAAAAAGTAATGAAAAAGACTTAAAAGAAGGAAGATAAAATGTATTTAAAAAAATTAGAATTACAAGGTTTTAAATCATTCGCAGATAAAACAGTATTAGAATTTATGCCGGGAATTACTACGGTTATAGGTCCTAATGGTTCTGGAAAGAGTAATATATCTGATGCGATTAGATGGGTTTTAGGTGAACAAAGTATGAAATCGCTTAGAGGTTCTAAAACAGAGGATGTTATTTTTGCTGGAACTCAGAATAGAAAATCATTAGGTTTTGCAGAGGTATCTATGGTTATGGATAATTCTGATCAAAAATTGCCTATTGAATATAATGAGGTTACAATAACAAGAAAATTATATAGAAGTGGTGAGTCTGGATATTATATAAACAAGACGCCTTGCAGACTTAAAGATGTTCTTGAATTATTTATGGATACGGGTATTGGAAAAGATGGGTATTCTATAATTGGTCAGGGAAAAATTGATGAAATATTAAGCAATAAATCAGAGGAAAGAAGACATATTTTTGAAGAGGCTGCTGGAATTGTGAAATATAGAGTAAGAAAAGCTGAGTCTGAGAAAAAACTAGAACAAACTAAATTAAATTTGCTTAGAATTAATGATATTATTTCAGAAATTGAAGCTAATATTGAACCGACAAAAATACAAGCTGAAAAAGCAAAAGAATATTTACGATTAAGAGATGAACTTAAATCTATAGAGATTGGATTGTTTATTCATAATATAAATGATTATAAGAAAAGAATAGAAGAAGTTATAAATGATCAAGATATTTATAATACACAGTTAGTTAGAGAAAATGAGAGACTTTCAAATATTCAAGAGTTAAAGGAAAAATTGAGAGCTTCATTAGATAGTATAACTGAACAAATTGAGAAAATGCAGAATTTGGGCTTTGAAAATGAGAAGAAAAAAGAACAAATAAAAGCAGATATTAATATCAATTTGGAAAAAATAAATAACAATAATGCTAACTTTGAAAGATTAGAAAAAGAAATTATTGAAAACGATGAAAGACTTAAAGTCCTAGAAGAAGAAATAAATCAGAAAAATGACAAAAAGACAAATCTTACTGAAAATAAAGACAAATTTGTAAAAGAATTAGAAGAAAAAGAAGCTGAGTTGAAAAAACTTACAGATAAAATGTCTGAAAAAGAATTAGATATGGAAACTAAGAAGAAAAAGGTTGAGGATAATACTGATGAAAAGTATGAAATTTCTAATGCTATTTCTACTTTGAAAGCTAATGTCGAGAATTCTAATTCAAGGAAAAAAGTTGTTGAAGAAGAAATAGATGTAAATATTTCTGAACTTGATTCTTCACGTATGCAGAAGTCAGAAATTTCTCAAAAATTTGCTGAAATAGAGGCAAAAAGAGAGAAAATAAAGAGCGATTTAAATAAGATTGATGAGAAAAGAAAAGAGTCAGATGCCAAACTTAAAGAATATGATTTAAAAATAAATCAATGTGAATCTGAAATTAGAATGAAAGATTCAAGAATGAAATTTCTTATAGAAACTGAAAAAGAAAAAGAGGGATATATAAGAAGTGTTAAATCAATTTTGCAAGATTGTGAAAAAGATCTTTCGTTGAAAAAAGGTGTACATGGTGTTATTGCTAATCTTATTAGTGTTCCTAAAGAATATGAAACTGCAATTGAAATGTGCCTTGGTCAATCTATGCAAAATATAGTAACAGATACAGAGGAAGATGCTAAAAAATTAGTTGAACATTTAAGAAAATTCAATTTAGGAAGAGCTAGTTTTTTACCAATAACTTCAGTAAAAGGAAAAAAATTAGATAAAATCAAATCTGAAAAAGGAGTAATTGGTATTGCTTCTGATTTGGTTAAATTTGATAAAAAATATGAACAAATTGTACTTAGTTTATTAGGTAGAACTTTGATTGTGGATACAATGGATAATGCTATTGCAATAGCTAGAAAGAATTCTTATGGGTTTAGAATTGTTACATTGCAAGGTGATGTATTAAATCCATCTGGAGCTATTAGTGGTGGTAGTGTTTCAACAAAAACAGTAAATATTCTTGGAAGATCAAGAGAAATTGAAGAGTTAAAAAAGACTATTGCTGAGTTAGAGAAAAAAGTTGAAAAACTTAAAAAAGATAAATCTGAATATGAAAGTTCAATTGAGGACTTATTAGAAGAAATTGAAGGTTTGGAAAACGAACTTAAAGATATCGAAATTGTTTATGCAACAGAAAAACAAAGGGTTTCTTCTATTGAAGAAGCTGTTTCAAAGGTTGAGAAAAGATTAGAAAAACTTAGAGATGAGAAAAAATCAATAGAAGAACAATTAAAAATTAATGAGCAAACTCAAAATGATTTGAATGAAAAAATATCAGCAATAGATGAAGAAAATAAGAAATTGTCTGAAGAAATTGAAGAGTTTTCAAATCATAATAAAGAAACTCAAACAATTGTTGATGATTTGAATTTTGATATTACAAATTTAAAAATATCTGTTTCTTCATTTGATGAAAGTGAAGCATCAATTAATGAGATTGTTGAGAGAATCAATAATGATATTGAAAATTTAAAACAATCAACGGAAAATAAGAAAGAACAAAAAATTAAGTTAACTGAAGAAAATGATAAATTAGAAGAATTAAATATAAAATTGAATGAAGAAGCTGAAAACTTGTTAAAAGAGGTTTCTAATAGTGGAACTAAAGTTGAAGAATTAAAAAATGATAGAATTACTAAAAATCAAAAACTTGAAGAAGCTGAAGAAAACTTTACAGATCAAATGGAAAAGATTGATGGCTTAAAAGAACAAGTTAATAAGGCTGATATTAAAAAATCTAAGTATGAAGTTGAATTAGAGCAGATTATTTCTAAAATGTGGGAAGAATATGAGATTACTCCTAATGATCCTGGCGAATATGAAGAACCTAAAAATGTTGCAGAAGTTCAGAAGCAGGTTAATAAGATTCGTGGAGAAATGAAGGATTTAGGTAGTGTAAATATTGATTCAATAGAGGAATATAAAAAATTAAAAGAACGTTATGATTTTATGAATGAACAACGTTTGGATTTAGAAACGACAATGGCTAAATTAAGAAATGTTATTACTGATATGACGACTGTTATGAAAAAACAATTTGAAGATAGATTTAGAGTTATTAATAAAAATTTCTCTGAAGTATTTGTGGAATTGTTTGGCGGTGGTAAAGCTGAACTTAAATTGACTGATGAGGATAATATTTTGGAATCAGGAATTGAAATTGAGGTTCAACCACCAGGTAAAAAGTTACAAAATATGATGTTGCTTTCAGGTGGGGAGCGTGCTTTTACAGCGATTGCTTTGCTATTTGCAATATTAAAAATTAATCCTGCTCCTTTCTGTGTGTTAGATGAAATTGAAGCTGCGCTTGATGATGTTAATGTTTATCGTTTTGCAGAGTACTTAAAGAAGTTTGCCCAAGAGTCACAATTCTTGGTTATTACACATAGAAAAGGTACTATGGAAGCTGCTAACACAGTTTATGGTATTACAATGCAGGAAAATGGTATATCTAAATTACTATCATTAGATTTAAAGAAATAAGAAACGAGGTCTAAAATTTATTTTAGACCTTCTGTTATGAAAGGAAGTTTTATATGGATTTTTTTGATTCACATGCACATTATAATGATGAGAAATTTTTGAAAAATAGAGATGAATTGATTGAGAAAATGTATAAAGATGAAATTACGAATATTGTTTGTGCTGGATATAATTTATCCGGCTCAAAGGACGCAATTGAGGTAGCTGAAAAATTTCCCCATGTGTTTGCAACTTGTGGAATTTCACCAAATGATATAAACGAAAATGTGGATTCTGAATTAAAAGAAATTGAAGAGATTGCAAGCTATGAAAAAAATGTTGCAATTGGTGAGATTGGACTAGATTATCATTGGAATAAGGAAAACAAAGAGGAACAAAAAAGAGTATTTATTGAAGAAATTAATATTGCTAATAGATTAGAATTACCTATTGTTATTCATACAAGAGAAGCTGTTATGGATACTTTACAAATTTTAAAAGAACATCCGGTAGATAAAAAAGGTGTTTTTCATTGCTGTCCTTTAAATCAAGAATTGATAAAAGAAGGTTTAAAACTTGGTTTTTATATATCATTTAGTGGAAATATTACTTTCAAAAATGCTAAATCAGCAGGTTGTATAGATTTGGTTCCAATGGATAGAATTTTAATTGAGACAGATAGTCCTTATTTAGCACCAGAGCCTCATAGAGGAGAAACTAATACATCTTTATTTGTTAAATATGTTGCTGGAAAGATTGCTGAAGTGAAGGGATTAAGTATAGAAGAAGTAGCTAAGGTTACGAGAGAAAATGCTATGAGAATTTTTAATATAAAATAGAAAGATGTATAATTAAACATAAGGGACATACAACCCTTGAAAAATATGCTATAATCGTGTATAATTGTAATGTTATAAAAATAAAGGAGAGAAATTTATGTTTCAAAAATTAGAAGCTGTTGAAAGACGTTATGAGGAATTAAATAAGCTTATTAGTGATCCAGAGGTTATTGCAAGACAGAATGAATGGAAAAACTTAATGAAAGAACATAGCGATATGGTTGACATTGTTGAAAAATATAGAGAATATAAAAAAGTTAAAGAAGCTTATGATGAAGCTCAAGAAATGTTGGCTGATAAGGATTTAAAAGAACTTGCAGAAATGCAAATGGATGAATGTAGAGAGAAATTACCTAAAATAGAAGAAGAATTAAAGATTTTATTAATTCCAAAGGATAAAGATGATGAGAAAAATATCATTTGTGAAATCCGTGGAGGAGCTGGAGGAGATGAAGCTGCTCTATTTGCTGGAACATTATTTAGAATGTATTCAATGTATGCTGAGAGAAAACATTGGAAGTTAGAAGTTTTAAATGAAAATGCTACAGAATTAGGTGGATATAAAGAAATTTCATTTATGATAACAGGTAAAGGTGTTTATAGTAGATTAAAATTTGAAAGTGGTGTTCATAGAGTACAAAGAGTTCCTGATACAGAAAGTAGTGGTAGAATTCATACTTCAACTGCAACAGTTGCAGTTTTACCTGTCGTTGAGGATGTGGAGGTTGAACTAAATCCGGCTGATATTAGAATGGAAGTTTTTAGAGCTTCAGGTGCTGGTGGACAGCATGTTAATAAAACATCATCAGCTGTTAGATTAATTCATGAACCAACAGGAATTGTTGCAGAATGTCAAACTGAACGTTCACAAGTTCAAAATAGAGAGTATGCAATGAGATTATTAAAATCAAGAATTTATGAGATGGAAAAGAAAAAACAAGATGAAGAACTTGCAAGTGAAAGAAAATCACAAGTAGGTGCTGGTGATAGAAGTGAGAAAATACGTACATATAATTATCCTCAAGGAAGAATTACAGATCATAGAATTGGTTTGAGTATTTATCAAATGGAAGATTTCTTAAATGGAAACTTAGATGAAATGATAGATGCGATAACTGCATATGATAGAGCTGAAAAATTAAAAGGAAATCAAGAGTAAAAATAAAGAATAACTATTTCCAGCTATGCTTGGGGTACAATATTAAAGTTAAAAATAACCTAGAAATTAAATATTTCTAGGTTTATTTTTTAGTCATCTTTTTTAACAATTTTATTGTATTGAACTAAAGAGAACATTCCAAGTACAATAGCTAATAATAAAATTAATGCGAAGTTTAAATATGTATCTTCAATACCTGTGTTTGGTAAGTTTCCACTTGAGTTTGATGAACTAATAGGTTTGCTTGCGTTTGTAGAACTATTAGTAGATACATTATTAGTAGATGTATTGTTACTTGCAGTGTTTAATGATGTATTATTTGTTGCTTTGTTATCAACCTCATTATCAGAAGTATTACTGCTTTCATTTGTACTTGTATCATTTTTTGCTGAAATTGAACTAGCTGCAAATGAGAAATTAGCAAATGCCAATATTAATAAAACTGATAGTGAAAGGATAAGAGCTTTTTTTATATTCTTCATTATTCTTTCCTCCTATGTATTATATAGTTTACTATATTGTACAAATAAAAAAAATATAATGTCAATAGATGTAAACAAAAAGTAATGAAATGTAAAAGAAAAATCTATTTACAAACAACGATTTTTTTTATATAATGCAAACATAAATTCGTAACAACGAATGTATAAATGATGAAAGGAATTTTAAAATGAGTGATATTATAGATGGACTAAATGATAAACAAAAAGAAGCTGTGCTTGCAACAGATGGACCTTGTTTAGTTATTGCTGGTGCTGGTTCAGGAAAAACAAAAGTATTAACACATAAAATTGCATATTTGATGCAAGAAAAAAATGTTAAACCATGGAATATATTAGCTATTACCTTTACAAATAAGGCTGCTAATGAAATGAAAGAAAGAGTTGAAAAATTAGTTGGTGATGTTGCAAAAGATATGTGGATAGGAACATTCCATTCAATTTGTGTAAGAATTTTAAGAAGATATATTGATAGAATTGGATTTACATCTTCATTTATAATTTTTGATTCATCAGATCAAAGAACTTTAGTTAAGCAATGTTTAAAACAATTAAATGTTGATGATAAAATGTTTACAGATAGAGCTGTTCTTTCAGAAATAAGTAATGCTAAAAATGAAATGTTAGAGCCAGATATGTATAAATTAAGAACAAATAATGAATTAAGAAAAGAGACAATAGCTAAAGTTTATGAACTTTATCAAAAGAGATTAAGAGAAAATAATGCTATTGATTTTGATGATATTATAAATTATACGATTAAAATTTTATCTGAGAACCCAGATGTTTTAGAATATTATGCTGAAAAATTTGAGTATGTGTTGGTAGATGAGTATCAGGATACAAACAAGGCTCAATTTACCTTAGTGTCAATATTAGCTGCAAGACATGGAAATATTACAGTTGTTGGTGATAATGATCAAGGTATCTATTCTTTTAGAGGGGCAGATATAACTAATATTTTGAACTTTGAAAAGGATTTTCCTGGAACTAAAATAATAAAATTAGAGCAAAATTATAGATGTACTCAAAATATTTTGGATGCTGCTAATGCAGTTATTAAAAATAATGAAACTAAATATGAAAAAAAGCTTTGGACTGAAAATGGAAAAGGTGGAATGATAAGTATATATAGAGGAACAGATGAGTATGATGAAGCTAATTTTGTTGTTGAAAATATTAATAGACTTCGTAGAGAAGAATATATGACATATAATGATTTTGCTGTTTTATATAGAATGAATAGTCAATCTCGTGCAATAGAAGATATTTTAAGAAGAGAGAATGTTCCTTATAAAATTATAGGTGGTTTGAAATTCTATGAGAGAAAAGAAATTAAGGATACTATAGCTTATTTGAGATTAATCCAAAATCCATCTGATAATTTAAGTTTAACTAGAGTTATTAATGAACCTAAAAGAGGTATAGGAAAGACAAGCTTAGATAATGTTCAAGATTTAGCAATTCAAACAGAAACTTCAATGTATGATGTAATAAAAAGAGCTGATGAATTTGGCTTAAACAGAGTCTTTGTAAATTCTAGAGAATTTGTTTCTCAAATTGAAGAATTAAGAGCTAAAAAGGACGATATAAAAATTTCAGATTTAATCAAGGAAACATTGAATAAAACTGGATATACAAAAGCTTTAGAAGATGAAGATACAACGGAAGCTGAAACAAGACTCGAGAATATAGAAGAGTTTTTAACTGTTGCAATGGAATTTGAAGAACAAATGGCTGAAAATTCTTTAGAAGAATTTTTAGAGGGAATTACATTATCAAGTGACGTCGATAATGCAGATGATTCTGAAGATTCAGTTACATTAATGACTTTACATAGTGCAAAGGGACTTGAATTTCCTGCTGTATTTTTAGTTGGAATGGAAGAGGGAATTTTCCCAGGATATAAATCAATTGGCGAACCTAAAGAATTAGAAGAAGAGAGAAGATTGTGCTATGTTGGAATTACAAGAGCTAAGCAAAATTTATTTATAAGTTGTGCTAGACAAAGAACAATATTTGGTTCAACAAGTTGTAATCAAGTTTCTAGATTTATAAAAGAAATTCCTAAAGAGTTATTAGAAGGATTTAATGAATCCTTTGAAGATGCACCAAAGAAAACATATGAAGATTATCAATATGAATGGAAATATGGAAATAATCATGTTACTTCATACAAATCAGATGATGTGAAGTCACAAAAGCCAGTTATGCAATATAATTTTAGAACTGCTGAAAGCTTCTTAAATAATATTACTAAAAAGGCTGATAATTCGGTTGATATAAGTATATATAGAGCTGGACAAAGGGTGTATCATAAGAAATTTGGCGAAGGTAAAATTAATTATGTTGAGGCAGAAGGTGATGATGCAAAAGTTGATATTACATTTGATAAGATAGGACATAAGAGATTGATGGCTAAATATGCTGGATTAGAGGTTTTAGATTAAAAAATTGATAAATTAATATGTGGAAAAAGCTATATTTTCATGAGTATGCATTTATGGAAATATAGCTTTTTTATATATTAGGAAAGTTATGAAACTTTCCTAATATATAAAATTACACTGTACAGAAAATTTATGAAATAAATTTTCTGTACATGAACAAATTTACTGAAAAAATCTTTGATTTTTTCAGATTTGTTCTTGCATCTTTTTGTGAAAAATTTTGAAAAATAAAAGATTATAGTTTTTTTAATTCTTTTTTAAAAGTGGTTTAAATTTAAAATTAGTTATGATATAATTTTTTTGCAAAATGGGAGTTGACAGATATTAACAAATATAATTAGGAAAAATTAAGAGATTTCATATAAATTTATGAGTTAGTTTAGATGATTTATATTTAGAATTAATATTCTGTATATAAGGAAAGGAAGGATGAAGTTGAACCAAATTTTAGATCATAGTGGACCTAAAAAGGCAAAAGTACATAGAAATCCTGGAGATACAGCAAGAATTATAAAAGTATATGCTTTTTTGTTGATTTTATTTGCATTATGTTTTATAGGAAAAGCAGGATATTCAATATATGAAAATAGTAAGGTGACTAGTAGTCTAGATGCCTCTAATTTGAATCAAGGACCAAGTATTGTATTAAATGCTAATGATGATATTCTTTCGATAGAAGCAACGTATTCATCACCAATAGAAAGTGTTTCATATCAGTGGTATAGAGGTAATGTAACAGTTGATGAAATTGATAAATACGAGAGTGAAAGAAATGATAGTTCTACATCTTCAGATGAAGCTGATGATGAAGTTGTTACAGATGATGGAATAAAAGCGTTAGGAAAACTAGAACAGAAAAAAGGTAAAGGTGAGACATCAATGAAGTTAGACAACATAGGTATTCCAAAAGGTGATACAACTATTCTTGTAACTGTTACAGCTCAAAATAATGTGATTTCAAAATATATTCAATCTTATAATACAGATATTGGAGTTGATAAAATAGCTCCAGAATTAAATGTGAAGTTACAAGGAACAACGTTAATTGTTACTGCAACTGATGAGACTGAAATTTCTAAATTAATATATTCAATTAATGGTGGTCAAGAACAAGAAGTTACTGAGAGAGTTGATAAATATACAATAAAAACAAATATTCAAATTAATGCTTCAGAGGAGAATGAGATAGTGATTTCAGCAGTAGATAAGGCCAAAAATACAGGATCTTATAATAAGACTTTTGAAGTATATGTTGGAAAACCTACAATAGAATTTACAGCAGAACCTGATTACAGTAAGATATATGTAAGACTGGCATATGATAGCGGTATTAAAAAGATAGAATATGATTTTAATGGAGAACAAAAAACATTAGAATTTGACAATCCAAAAGAGCAAAAGGAATATGAACTTACATTAGATTGTAAGGAAGGGTATAATTTAATTTCTGTAAAAGTGTATGCCGAGGAAGAGCAAATATATGCAGAAGATTCAGGAGAATGTGAATATAATCCATAATATTTATAATTAACAGGAGGCGGTAAATCCGCCTTTTGTGGTAATTCCAATGATATAGGAGGATATGTTTGATATGAATGAGGTTGTAACATTATTAGCATATTTTATGGTATATGCTTTTATTGGTTGGGGTTTAGAGTCTACATATAAATCTATTTTACAAAAAAGAATTGTTAATAGTGGTTTTTTGCATGGACCAATTTGTCCGATATATGGTTATGGTGCGATGATTATGTACTTATCACTAAAAGATGTTACAGATAATATATTTGTATTGTTTGCTTTTGGTGTTATTGTTTTATCTGTATTTGAATATATTGTTGGATTATTCTTGGAAATCGTGTTCAAAACAAAGTATTGGGATTATTCTAATAAAAAATTCAATATACATGGTAGAGTATGTTTACTAAATTCTATGTATTGGGGTGTTTTAGGAATTGTATTTATGAAAGGAATCCACCCTGTTGTAGAACATTTAGTTGATTTAGTCCCAATAATGTATGTAAAGATATTTGATGTATTATCTATATCAGTAATGTTTGTAGATACTGTTATAACAACAATTGGTCTTGTTAAGATTAATATTAAACTTAAAAATTGGAATGAGATTACAGAAAATATCAAGAAAAAAATTGAAGCTATTAACATTAAAACAGTTACTAATTTTTCAGGAATAAAAGAATTAAAATTGCATAATGATTATAAGCTTTTAAAGAAAATTTCACATGCAACAGATAGAGACGAACTTTTGGGTGAATTGAAATTAAAACAAAAACAATTACAAGATAAGTTGGAAAGAAAGGTTACAAGATTAAAGAAAGCATTCCCAACTATGAATTCAGAGAATTTGTCAAAATTTTTAAATAATATGAAAAAATCTTGAAAATAAAGCTAGTTTAGTATATATAATATAAGAGGAGATAAACAAAGGAGAAAAATATGATTCAGGATATCTATATAATTGATAATACGCAAAGCGTGTTAAATGTATTAAAACAGATTTTTAAAAATGATGTAGATTATCAATTTAGTTCTGTAAAAACGGAAGAATTGAATTTTGCATTAAAAAATATACCAGACATGATAATAATTGATGAAGATACAATAGATATAGATATTGTAGAATTATGCAAGAATATCAGAGAAAATGAAGATAATAGTATAACTCCGATTGTTGTAATTTCTTCTAATTGGGAAAAAGAACATAGAATAAAAATTCTTGAACAATCTATTGAGTATTTTATAATTAAGCCTGTTGATCGAGAGTATTTATATTTTACTATCAAGAACATTTTGAAATTACTTCAAAATAATAGAAGAATTAGTCCTCTTACTGGATTGCCTGGAAATGTTCAAATCCAAGCAGAGATGAAGAAGAGATTACTTAATAAAGAACGTTTTGCTATGTTTTATTTTGATTTGGATAATTTCAAAGCATATAATGATACATATGGATTTGCGAATGGCGATGAAATTATAAAATTTACTGCTAGAACTATAGTAGATAATATTCATAACATAGGTATGGATAATAGTTTTATAGGGCATATTGGTGGAGATGATTTTGTTGCTATAACAGGAGCTGCTGATTATGAAAAAATATGTAGAGATATAATTTCTGATTTTGATACATATGTATTAGGCTATTATAATGATGAAGATGTTGAAAAAGGGTATATAGAAGTTGCAAATAGACGTGGCATTATTGAACAGTTTCCTCTTACATCTATTTCTATTGGAGTAGTTGAGGTTACTCCTGGAAGATTTAAAAATACTTTGGAAATTGGTGAAGTTGGTGCTCAAGTAAAACACCAAGCAAAATCTATAATGGGTAGTACATATATTGTAAATAGAAGAAAAAAATAGTTCGATAAGGATTAAATGTGTAAACAAGTTACTTATAATAGTAGCTTGTTTTTTTTTATTTTGGAAAAATTTTTTAAATTTATATGTATAGTTTGACTAAAAATTAGAAATATGATTTGTCGAAAAATGACGATTTTTGTGATGTGTTCCAGCTTTTTTAGTGAAAGTCAACAGATAAATAATAGAGAAAATGAGAGAAAATGGAAGATAGGACGAGTATTCTATGGAAAAAATTTAAAAATAACTTCTTGAAATATGCATAAAATGATATAAAAAGGGATACCATAAAATATGGAAATTGATAAAAATCGCTACAAATGGTATAATAGATTTTGCGTGACGAAAAAAATAGGAGAAAAGGAGTGAATATTTATAGTAAGTAAGTGTATAAAATATTATGGAAAAAGACTATTTAAAATCTCATTAATCGTGTTGGCTGGTCTTTTAATAATAGCATCATTCATTTACATTAAATATAAACCATTGTATAAAGTTACGTTAAATGGTAAAGTAATTGGATATGTTGAAGACAAAGGAAAAATGCAAGAGAAAATCGAAGAGTTTGCAAATAACTTGGAAGGAAACATCACTTCAATAAAAATCGAAGCAATGCCAGAGTATGACCTTGAATTAGTAAGTAATGATAAAGCTTCTGATACACAAGAAAGCGAAGTACTTGCTACAATTAAGGAAAATGCTGAAATTACATGTAGAACGTATGCAATTAAATTAGACGGAAATGAAAAAGCTTTAGTTAATACTCAAGAAGAGGCTGAAACTGTTATTAATGAAATTAAAAGTTCAGTAGCTGAAGGAGTAGAATTAAATCTCGAAGTTGAAGAACAAGAAAAAAATATTAAGGAAATAGATCCTAGTACGACTACAACGGAAGTTGCTAAGACAGAAATAAATAAGGATGTTGAAGTAAAAGTTCAAGAATATGAAAAAGCACAAGAGGAAGCAAGACAAGCGGAAGAAGCTAAGAAAATAGCTGCTGCTAGGGCTGCTGCAAGTGTTTCAGCAAGAAGTTCTTCTGCAAGAGGAACAGCTGGAGCATCAATTCCTGCAACAGGAGCTGCTTTTATGAAACCAGTTAGTGGATATATTATTACATCACCATATGGTTATAGATCATCTGGATTCCATACTGGTCTTGATATGGCTGTTTCTACGGGTACACCAGTTTACGCTGCTGCTTCAGGTACAGTAACATTTGCTGGATATAAAGGAAGTTATGGATATTTAGTTATAATAGACCACGGAAATGGTTACCAAACATATTATGCACACTGTAGTGCGTTATATGTATCTGCTGGTCAGTCAGTTGCGCAAGGTCAAAATATCTCTGCAGTTGGTAGTACAGGTAACTCAACAGGACCTCACTTGCATTTTGAGATAAGATATAATGGAAGTACATTAAACCCACAAAGTTATATTTAATGAAAATTAGAAAAAGAGGAATAAGAAATTATTCCTCTTTTTGTTTTTTAAAATCTTGTATTGAATTGGATACAATGATATACTACTATATATTGATAAAAAAGGAGTTTTAGATGATTTTTTTAGGAGCTGACCATAGAGGTTATGAATTAAAAGAAAAAATAAAGAAATATTTAATTAGTAAGAATTTTGAAGTTAAAGATTGTGGTACAGATTCAAAAGAGATTGCTCATTATCCTATTATTGCGACTGAGGTATGCAAAAAAATGGATAAAGAGAAGGATAAGGCTATTTTAATTTGTGGGTCTGGTATAGGTATGTCAATGGTGGCCAACAAGTTTAAAGGCGTTCGTGCTGGAATATGTACTTCTGTAATGGCTGCAAAAGATGGAAAGGAACATTCTAATTTAAATGTTTTGGTTTTACCAGGAGATTTTATTTCATTTGATGATGCAATAGAAGTTGTTGATACTTGGTTAGAATCAGAATTTTTGAATGGAAGATATTTAGAAAGATTAAATATGATTAAAGAAATAGAAAAAGAAAATATGAAGTAAGGAGTTTTATTATGTGGGGTGATATTATTATTGCATTTTTGCTTGCTTTTATTACGGCGTTTATGATTACACCCAAAACGATTAAGCTTGCAAAAAAACTTGGAGCAGTTGATAATCCAAAAGATGAAAGAAGAATTAACAAGGTTGTAATGCCAAGACTTGGAGGAGTGGCTGTTGTATGTGGTTTCTTAGTATCAATAATTTATTTGTTAATAAGTTTAACATTAGAAAATCAGATTAATTTAACAGATGGAAATTATCATTTAAAATTATGTGGATTTTTTATAGGGATGGCATTAATTGTTTGTACATGTTTTATAGATGATATTAAAGGATTGTCAGCGGTTACAAAATTGATTGTGCAAATACTTGCTGCATCTGCAGTTGTTGCTTCAGGAATTAGAATTGATATAACAAATATAGAATTTTTTCAAAAATTTGCAGATTCAACTAATTTCTTAAATACTGTTTCAACAATAGTTACAATTGGATGGATAGTTGGTATAACAAATGCGATTAATTTGATAGATGGGTTAGATGGTTTATCATCTGGTATATCTATAATTTCATGTGTATCAATGCTTATTGTATTTTCATTAAGTAATTCACCAGTATTGGCTATTATCATGATTACATCTTTAATTGGTGCTTTAGTTGGATTTTTACCATATAACTTAAATCCTGCTAAAACTTTTATTGGAGATACGGGTTCAAACTTTTTGGGATATTCATTAGCTGTAATTTCAATATTGGGTGTGGCTAAGACATATACTGCATTAGTTGTTGTTTTACCGATAATTATTTTAGGATTACCAATATTTGATACTGTTTTTGCAATTATTAGAAGGGTTGTAAAAAATAAGTCTCTTAAAGCTATTATGAAGCCTGATGCTGGTCATTTACATCATAAGTTATTGAAAAAAGGATTTTCTCAAAAAGAGGCTGTCATGATTTTATATTGTATAAGTGCTTCTTTAGGAATGTTTGCAATTATCTTACTAGAAAGTGGCGTTTGGAAAGCGTTATCATTTTTACTTATTGTAATTGCTGTATTTGCACTAGGTTTTAGAGAATTTTTTGAAGAAATTAAAGTTGATGATAATGAAGAAAAAACAGAGGAAAAGTAATAGGAGAAAATTAATATGAAAAAAAGTTTATCAAATGAAAGAGGTGTTACAATAATTACAGTTACTTTGATGATTATTGTAATTACCATTATATTATCAGTTGTGACTTTTTATGCGAGAAATTCTATACAGATGGAGCAATTCGGTAATATGAGAGCTGATATAGAAGAGATAGAAAATAAGGCTCAAATATACTATTTAGAAAACAATGGAGTATTGCCTATTTGTGGGGAAGACGATTCTCAGAGATTAAAACATAGAGTAGATATGTTAGGTGATACAGAATTTTTTAATCCAAATGATTCAGATGATTATTATAAAGTTGATACTTCTAAAATAAATGTTAATATAGCATATGATACAACTTACTATATTAATGATGCTACACATACGGTATATGCTATTGATCCTATTAAGTTATCTGGAAAAATTTATCCTAGGCCAAAAGAAACTTTTGATGAGTTAGAAGCTAATTTAAATATTCCAGATTGGGAAGAAGAATGTTATTCAGAATCAGAAGTAATTTCAAACTTTTTCTTGTATAATAGTGAAGGATATATAACAGGTGTAAATGTGAATTATTGTAATTCACATAGAAATGATAGTTATTATAGTAATTATAATAACTGGAATAAGATGGTTATACCGGCATATCAACCTAATGGCGATCCTGTTTCTGGTATTGCTAAAGGGGCATTTAGTTCTGTATCAAATATTAAAGAGTTAAGAATTCCAAATACAATCCAAAGGGTTGTGGCAGAAAGCTTTTCATCAAATACTAATACTAATTATTTCTATTGTGATGCAAGAGAGATGGACTTAGAGGCATTTAGAGGTTTCAAAGAAGTTGATCAAATTCATTTTGGACCATATTCTACAATACCTGATGCGGATTCTTCGTCTCAAGGAATTTTTGCTAATTGTAGTCACTTAAAATATGTTTGGATTGATACAACAGCAATTGGAAAATATGCGTTTTATGGAAATAGGGATTTGCAGTTAATAGTATTTAATAATAATGTAGAGATTATTCCAGAAGGTGCTTTTGCAGGATGTGTAAATGGCAATATGACAATAGTAAGCACAGATTCTTTAGAAGAGTCTTGGCCAAATATTTCTGGAAATAAAGAGTTTCCTTCTAAATTGAAAAAAATAGACACTTATGCTTTTTATAATTCAGCAAGTATTAGTGGAATACTTGATTTTAGAAAAAATATATATTTGACAGAGATAGGCGCTTATGCTTTTATTGGTTGTAGATCAATAAAAAATGTAATATTACCAAGTAATACAAATTTCGATCGTACAAGTTTTGAAACTTCAACATCAATTAGTCAATAAAATATAATAAAAAGAAATATATGAGTTATAAAGTGAATCCAAATTGTTAGACGAAAAAGTTTAACGATTTGGGTTTATTTTTTGTTGAGGGAGACTCGTTAGAATACAAATATATAAATCATTAATGGTTATCGTTAATGTGTGTTTATATATTTGTTTTAGAAATTAAGAAAATAATGGTAGAAATAAAAGCATTTGATTGTATTGAAGTAACAAATGCTTTTATTTGGGGATTAAATTAATAACATTCCAAGAATTAAAATTCCAATATTTTTGCTATAGATATCTTGAAATTGAGATATTGGTAATGGATTTTCTCCGAGACCACTTTCTATTGTATATCCTGGTAATTTATAGTTTTGAATAAACCAATCTTTATATCCTGCAAAACCTGAAGTATAAGGAGTACTTTCTAATAAATAGCCACTTACTTGGCTGAAATGTCGTCCTATTTCATATGAATTTGGAGGAAGATAATTCAAAAATTTCCAATATATTGTTTCTCCTTGTGTGTGATAGGCTAGAATTAGAGAAAAACCTTTTTGTAAAGTAAAATTATATAATGCCAAAGCTTCTTGTGCTACAAGTGGAGCAGTTCCAACGTAGTCTCGTGGACCTGGTTTTGTGTAACCTTGAGCAAATTTGTTCTTCCTAGCGATTTCCCATTCTGCTGGAAATTGTAGATTTAAATCAATACCATTTATATTTGCTTTCCAGCCTTGTGGAAATGGAACTTGAGGGTAATTTTGTGATAGATGTTTAGTATATTCATATTTTTGTGGGTTATGTTTGGCTAAATTACCTACAACTAAGTCTACTCCATCTGGGTTGACCATTGGGACAATGTAAAGAGAATAGTTATTAAATAAATAAGATGCTGGAACTCCCCATATTGTAGAGTTATTTAAATATGCTAAAGATAAATTTTCGAGAAATTTCATTAATAATACACTATTGATCCATTCGTTTGCGTGAATAGATGCACTATAAAAAATTTGCTTGTTTCCACGCCCAAATTTAATATATTTTAAGCTTTGACCTAAAACAGAGTATCCAATGTTACCTTGCTCTAAAAATGGAAATTTTGATTGAAATCCTTTTAAATTGATGTTTAATATATTTGAGCCATAAGAAATATTTGTAGGAACGATGTAAAAAAATGAAGAAAGTTTGTTCCAAGTGTTTGGCCCTACTATTCCGTCTGCTAATGTTCCAAATTCTCTTTGAAAAATTATTACTGAATTTTTTGTTTGATTTCCAAAGATTCCGTCAATATTTCCAGAGTAGAAGCCTAGTGTTTTTAATGTGCTTTGAAGGTATTGCACAATGGTTCCGCTAGAACCTAGTTTTAGTGTTTCCATATTTATCACCTAATTTTAGTATATGTGTGTGGGGCTAAAAAGTTGAGAAATGTTTGTGCAAGATAATATTGTTAAATAAAATGTTGAAAATATCATAAAATAATGATAGAATAATGATAATATTTTGAAAGGAAGATAAAAATGATAAATATAAGACCGGTATCAGATTTGAGAAATAAGTATCCTGAGATAGAAAAATTAGTTTTAAAAGAGGATGAGGCTGTTTATTTAACTAAAAATGGTTATGGTTCAATGGTTGTATTGAGTCTAGAAAAGTATTCTAAATTAATTAGTGATAAGGAATATGAAGAATATATTGAAAAATCATTGGATGAATCAGATAAAGAAATTGATGATCCTAATACTAGATATTATTCTCATGAAGAATTTAAGCATATAGCTAGGAGGACACTAGATGGCGAGAAGTAAGTATATGGTAAAATATACAGAGACATTTATAAAACAGTTTAACAGTATTTTAAAATACTTTATTTATAAACTTCAAAATAAAATCGCGGCTGAGAATTTTTATAATGATGTAATTAAAGAAATAGAAAAGAGAAGCGAATGCCCAGAGAGTTTTGAAAAATATAATTCTAAGTATAAAAGAAAAAATACTTATTATAGAATTTATGTGAAAAACTATATTATATTTTATACTGTAAGAGACGATACTATGGAAATTAGAAGAATTTTATGCGATAGAAGAAACTTTGATAAACTAGTATAAATAAACTCCTTGTAAAGAGAACCTTTACAAGGAGTTATGTTTTATATAATAGGAAAGTTATGAAACTTTCCTATTATATAAAACTATACTATGATTGCAAATCAGTTTTTACTTGGCTTATTTCTGACTGGCTTGCTGGTGTGGCAGGAGTATAATATCCTTTTAAATTTGCTACTCTATATAAGTCGTATTGAAATGTTTCACAAGAATTTCTTATTTCTTGAAGAGTTTGTCTTAAGTTAGTGTTTTCTGATTCTATAATTGCATTTTCATAGGATTTTAATGAGTTTTTAGAGCCTTCTAAAATATCATTTACCATGTACTTTTCTTCCATTTTTCCTCCTTTATTCTGTTAAAAATGACATCAATTTTTGTTTTGTATTTAATGTGTCTTGTGCTGACTTTGTAAATAATTGTTTTATTTGTGGATCTGCGCATGTGTTAGCATAGTTAGTTAGTTTTTGAAAGTTAGTATCTTGTAAACCTATGAGATGTCTAAGGTTTTGTAATTCTATTTGATTTAAGTTTGCCATTTTTTCTCCTTTTTCTTTGTGATATTAATTGTACAAAAATATGAGTACAATTGCTGTTTGTATTTATTATGTCTGTTTTTCTAAAAAATATTCTTTGAATAAAAATGCATGAAAACGTTGTTTCCCATGATGTTTAGAGAAATCATTAGAAAAACAGAAAAAAATGGAGTTTTTGAAAGATATATTATATAAAGATAAAGATAATGAAATAATTTGACTTTGAGAAAAAAATAAATATAATGTATAATGTATGAAGTTTGGAAAGGGAGATAAATGAAAACTTTTTTTATTCATTTTAGAAAATCAATAAAATTAGTACTAATATTAACTTTTGCTCTTTTAATTGTTATAGGTATTTTATATTTTTTATTTAGACCCATGTATGCTGTAAAGTTAAATGGAGAAATTATAGGATATACTGATACAAGGGGACAGTTAGAAGAAAGAATAGAAAAATATATAAAATCTGGTGATGGTGACAAAATTGCTTTTGTTGAAATCGATCAAATGCCTGAATATGAGGTTTGCTATTCAAAAAAAGAAGTAGAGGCAAATGAAGATGAGGTGTTTGATACTGTTATAGCTTCTGGCACACCTTATTACAAAGATTTTGCGATAATGCTTGATGGTGAGGAAAAAGCGTATGTTGCGACTGTTGCAGAGGCTGATAGTATAATTGAAACTTTAAAAAGTAAAGAAAGTACTAATGCAAATTCTATATCATATGTTGCAAAGTATTCTTCAGAAAAATTAGAAGAGTCATCTACTGATGCTGTTGTAAAAAGTTTGTATGTTGCACCTGCCCCAGTAGTTCCAGTAGTGACAGCTAAATCAACTGTTACATCAAGTGGTTCTTATTCTGGAAAGGTTAATACATCGCAAACTGTTTCATATAGTAATCAAGCAATAGGTATATCTTTGGCGAGACCTGTATCTGGAACAATAACATCTAGATTTGGTAAACGTAGTAGAGGAACACATACTGGATTGGATATAGCAACTTCAAAAGGAACACCTGTTGGTGCGGCAGCTGCTGGTACAGTTACATATGCGGGACCAAAAGGAACATATGGTAATTTGGTTGTTATTGATCATGGAAATGGTGTACAAACTTACTATGCACATTGTAGTACTGTTAATTGTTCAGTTGGACAATATGTGTCACAAGGACAAATTATTTCAACTGTTGGAAGTACAGGAAATTCAACAGGACCACATTTACATTTAGAAATTAGAATTAATGGAATATGCCAAAATCCACAAAATTACTTATACTAAAAATTCATATAAAATATTATAAAATATTGGGGGAGTATCAGAATTAATTGATATTTCCCTTTTTTTATCATCAAAATTGATGTGTTTTTTTAAATTTGAATTTGAGATAAAGTTTTTGAATTTATTAAAGTATGTTTGATTTTCAAATATTATATTGGATTTGTTTTTAGTAACTAGTATAAATTCATCAGAGACTAAAAATATATTATGTATTTCTGTAAATGGTGAAATTTTATTTGTTAATTTTTTAAGAAAATCTTGAGTTTCTGGGGAATTTTCTAAAAAATCTTTCTTAGAGATGTTTTCTTTTTCTAAGTATGAAATGGGTAAATAAATGTATTTATAATTTGACATTGACATGCTCCTTTAGTTGGTTTAGTACTTAAGTAAATTGTAGCATGGTGGTGTAAAAAAATAAATGATAAAAAAATGGAAAACTAGGAAAAAAACTTGAAAAAAATGACCTCAGAATATATAATACATACATGTTAAAATGTAATAATCCGTAACAAAAGATAAAGGTTAGATTTGAAAAAATAGTACATGAATTTTGATTGTTTTTCAAATTATTTTATGCCTTTGGAAAGGAACAAAACTAAAATGATTAGAGAAAAAAATTTGTGGATACTTTTGATATTTTTATTATGTGGAATTGTTATAGGAGGGTTAATTGCTAATTTTGCTTCACAAGTTAGTTGGCTTTCATGGCTTGCTTATGGAGAAGAATTTGGAACGAGTGGACCTGTTGGACTAGATTTAAGCATATTAAAGATTAGTATAGAATTACGTATAAAAATAAATGTGGCAAGTATAGTTGGTATGATTATTGCAGCATTTATATATAATAAACTTTAAACTTTGGGCTATAGGAAGGATGTTTGATTGACTTTAAAGGTAAAAGAATTGCCAATGTATGAGAGACCATATGAAAAATTAGAATTATATGGTGAAGCTTGTTTATCTAATTCAGAATTGTTGGCAATAATCATTGAGAGTGGTACAAAGGATGAAACTTCTATACAACTTGCTCATAAGGTAATTTCATTGAGTAATAGTTTTATTGGAAATGAGCTTAGAGCATTGCAAGAGATTTCTTTAGAAGAGTTGAAAAAAATAAAAGGAATTGGAAGGGTTAAGGCAATTAGATTAAAGGCTGCTTTTGAACTAGCTAAAAGATTATCAAGGCCTATTGAAAATGAGCTTTTTGTATATTCTTCTAAGGATGTTGCAAAAGTTTTTATGGAAGAATTAAGATTTGAAAAAAGAGAAATTGTTAAAGTAGTTATATTAAATAATAAAAATAAAATTGTAAGAATAATAGATGCTTCATTTGGTGGAACAAATTTTGCAGTTATTGAGCCAAAAGAAATTTTGGCAGAGCCAATAAAAATGGGAGCAGATAAAATTATTTTAATACATAATCATCCGAGCGGTAATGCAACACCAAGTCAGGAAGATTTTGAGGTAACAAAAAGGATAAAGCTATGTGCAGATTTATTTGGAATTAAATTGTTAGATCACATAGTTATTGGGGATGGAGAATTTAAAAGTGCTTTTTTATAAGACGTTTGGAAGGATTGTTGAAAATGAACTTTTTTAAATTGCGTGGCAAGAATATTGGTATTGATTTGGGAACTTCTTCAATATTGATAGTATTACAAGATAAAGGAATTATAAAGAATGAACCATCAATTATAGCGATAGAAAAGAAAACACAAGATGTTGTTGCTATAGGAAATGATGCAAAAGAGATGATAGGGAAAACTCCTGGAAAAATAGAGGCACTAAGACCTTTATTACATGCTGGAATAGCAGATTTAAATGCAATGGAAATGATGATGGCAGAATTTATTGCAGAACTTCAAGCTACAGAAAATATAGGAAGTCCTAGAGTTGTTATTAATTTACATATTGGTATGACAGAAGTTGAGAGAAGAGCTGTATTAAAACTTTTGTTAGATATAGGAGTTAAAGAGATTTGTTTTGTTGAAGAAACTTTGGCTGCGGCAATAGGAGCAAAAATGGATGTGTCTAGTCCAGAGGCTTCTATGATTGTTGATATAGGAAGTGGAACAACAGAGATTGCAGTTATTGCATTAGGAAAAATTGTTGCTTGTAATTTTGTAAAGGTAGCAGGTGATGATTTAGATCAAGATATTATTGATTATATAAGAAAAAATATGGATGTTGAAATTGGAAAGAATGCTGCTGAAAAATTAAAGATAGAGTTAGCTTCTGTTAAGCCAATTGTTAATCAAATTAGACAGGTAAAGGGAAGAGATTTGATTACTGGTTTCCCAAAAACTATAAGGGTAAATGCTTTTCAGATTCATGAAGCGATACGAGGTTCTATTGATAAAATAATAGAAGGTATTAGAGAAACTCTTGATAGAACACCACCAGAATTATTGAATGATGTTCATATGAATGGTTTGATGATTACGGGTGGGGGAGCTAATATTGATAAAATAGATGAATTGATAAAAGAAAGAGTGATGGTTGATGCTAAGATTGCAGATAAACCTGATGAATGTGTTGCACTTGGACTTTATGAAATTTTAAATGACGATAGTAAAATGAGAGAATTAAAAACTAAGAGGAGAGTTTAGAATATGTATAAAAATAAACGTTCCGGAGCTATGGGAACAGTAATTACTGTAATTATATTAATATTGTTAGTTATTTTGACAAATGTTAATAGAGATAATTTGTCATATGCTGAAGGTTTTGCTACTTCTATAATAATGCCTATTCAAAATGCTTTTACAATCCTAAAACATAAGGTTACAGGGGATACGGAGTTTTTTTCTAACTTAGATACTTTGAAAAAAGAAAATGAAGAATTGAAAGCACAAAATAAAGAACTAGAAACTCAAGTTAGGGAGTTAGAAGTTTTAAAAGCTGAAAATTCTAAATTACAGGAATATGCAAATTTAAGTGAAAAATATCAAGAGTATGAGACAATACCAGCATATGTTATTGATAAGGATGTTAGTAACTATAGTAGTAATATTGTTATAAATGCTGGATCAAAACAAGGAATTGAAAAAAATATGACTGTAATTGCTGATAAAGGTTTAGTTGGTCATGTTATATCTGTTACAGATAATACAGCAAAAGTTCAAGTAATTGTTGATAGTGCGAGTTCTGTAAGTGCTATGATTAGTACATCAGAAGAGAGTATTATTTGCAAAGGATCTGTTGAAGATGATAAATATTTAAATGCTTCTTATATAGATACATCATCAGAACTTCTAGTTGGTGACAGTGTTGTTACTTCTGGAATAGGTGGTATTTATCCAAAGGGAATTACTATTGGAACAATTAAACAAGTTGTAAATACTAAAAATATTACTGATAGATATGCTGTTGTTGAGACTGCAGTTGATTTTTCTAAATTGTATACAGTTCTTGTAATTAAGTAAATGTATGATTTAGAAATTAATATTTAGTATATGTGATATGTAGAATTCTTTTTATTAAATAAAAAGTAGGAAGGTTTTTTATGAAGAAATTTCTGATTGGGGTTCTTACTTATGTAATTTTTATATTGTTGTATTTTATACAAGCTGATTTTTTTAATTGGTTTACGATTGCAGGTATAGGACCTAATATTTTTATAATTTATATATTGTTTTTGGGGTTATTTACAGATAATAAGTTTTCAATAATTATGGCTTTATTAACAGGAATTACTTTAGATTTAGTTGTGGGAAAAACGCTTGGAGTAACTGCAATAATGTTTTGCTTAGTTGCAATTATTGCAAATTATTTTGATAAAAATTTTTCAAAAGACAATAAAGTTACTATTTTAATAATGGTTGTAGGAATGACTGTTGTATGTGAAATTGCAAATTATTTCTTAAATATATTAGTTCTTGAAATCCCTGTTGAAATAGAGGCTTTTTCAAAGATTTTACTTGTAGAAACATTATATAATGCAATTTTAATTTTGATTTTTTATAATATGTTTTTAAAATTAGGAGCTATTCTTGAGAGACAATTTAAACAGAAAAATATATTAACGAGATATTTTTAGAAAGAAGGTGTAGCTTGTTTAATAAAACTGAAACTGAAAAAACAAATTTTAGATTTAATTTATTAAATACATTTATTTATATAGCTCGGAATTATTTTATTGATGCAACTTTTTAATTTGCAAATTATACATGGAAAAGAGTATCGTGAAACCTCAAATACTAAATTATCTAAGGAGGCAACAATTCAAGCAGCTAGAGGAAAGATATTAGATAGAACAGGTACGGTTTTAGCGGATACGCAGATGGGATTCAATGTACAGTTGTTTAAATCAAAAGCTTCAGAAGAGGAAATGAATAATGCAATGCTTGCATTAGCAGAGATCTTTGAGAAAAATGGTGATAAGTATATAGATGATTTCCCTATTTCAATTGAACCATTTCAGTATAATTTTGATAATGAAGAACAAATGAATAAATGGAGAGAAGATAATGATATATCTAGCCAAGCAAGTCCGGAAGAAGCTTTTTATGTAATGAAGGATAAGTATGAGGTTACTGAAACTGATATTGCTAAAGCAAGAAAGATTGTTGGACTTAGATATACCATTGAACATGAAGGGTATTCATCAACAAGTGCTTTAGAGATTGCTTCAAATGTTTCAAGAGCTACTGCTTTAGAAATAAATGAAAGGGGAACGGAATTACCAGGAGTTTCTATAGAGACTAAGTCGAATAGAGTGTATACGCAAGGAAGTTTAGCTTCTCATGTTCTTGGTTATATAGGTAGAATAAATGAGGAAGAATATAATGCAAATTCTGATAAATATGAAAAAGATGATTATATAGGAAGAACAGGAATTGAGCGTTTATTTGAAGATTACTTAAAGGGTGAGAATGGTACAAAGCAGATAGATATGACTGTTGATGGAACGTCAACTGGTGAGTATGTTACTAAAGAGGCTGTTGGTGGTGCTAATGTTGTTTTAACTATTGATTCTAATCTTCAGAGCGTAACGCAGACAGCATTAAAGAATAATATTGAGAAAATTAAGGCAGGAGGATTTGGAAAAAAATATAATGCACAAGGTGGTTCAGCTGTTGTCATTAATGTGAAAACAGGTGAGATTTTAGCAATGGTAAGTTGTCCTGATTATGAGCCTGCAGAGTTTTTAAATGGTATTAGTCAAGCTAAATATGCAGAATACAATTCTAATTCAGCACTTATGAATAGGGCAATTCAAGGAACGTATGCTCCTGGATCAATATTTAAAATGGTTACTGCAATAGCTGGTTTGCAGGAAGGAAAAATTACAACATCAGAGAGAATAAATGATACGGGTATTTATCCTTATGGAAATAGGCCACATTGTTGGATATATGATTCATATCATGTTGGACATGGAAGATTGAATGTTGTAGGAGCGTTAGAGAAGTCATGCAATTATTATTTCTATGAAACAGGTTGGAGATTAGGGCTTGATAAATTAGCAGCATATGCAAATTATTTTGGACTTGGTAGAAAGACAGGAATTGAGTTACCTTATGAAGCGTCAGGAACTCTTGCTTCACCAGAAACTTCAGTTGCTAAAAACGATACAGCACCAGAGAGCACATTGTTATCTGCTTCAATTGGTCAGAGTTATAATGACTTTACACCAATTCAAGTAGCTAAATATATTGCAATGATAGCTAATAGAGGAAAAGTTGTTAACCCAACATTAATAAAAAATATTGTTACAGCAGATGGAAAGCAGGTTTCAACAACGGAAATACAAGAATATATAAATCAAAAACTTGGTATTACAGCTAAAGATACAGAGAGTCTACAAATAAGTGATGAAAATATGAACGCTGTTTTAGAGGGAATGAGAGGAGTTACTGATGATACTGGTACAGCGGCTTCAATTTTCCAAGGATTTAGTATAGCTGTTGGTGGTAAGACAGGTTCAACAGAAGCTGGTGTTGATGCTGATGGAAATGATATAATAAATGCGTGGTTCGTTGGTTTTGCACCATTTGATGACCCAGAAATTGCTGTTGTGGGTATGGTTGAAAATGGTGGACATGGTTATTATGTTGCAGAAGTTGTTAGAGATATAATTAGCGAATACTTTGGTATGAATGTACAAGAAGTTAATGAAGATGTATCTGCAACATCTGAAATGGAAGTTATTAGATAAATGCAAAATAGGAAAATTCATTGAATTTTCCTATTTTTTTATTAAAATAAACACAAATATGAAAAATGATGATATAATATGTTCCAGATAAAAAAAGAATAATTAGTCTTGAAAAGGAAATGATGGAAAATGAGAAGTTGTATAAGAATTTCTAGCACAAAAGATGAAATTAGAATAACGGTAAATGCAGCTACAGAATTTGACGAAGTTTTAGAAGAATTTAGATCAAAGCTTCCAAGAATAAAAAAATACTATGAGAAAAATAGATTACCTATACATATTGTTGGGAAAGCCTTGAAAGAAAATGAGCAAACTGCTGTAAGAACAGTTTTAAAGCCAGAAATAGATACTAAAATAACATTTGGCGAAGCCAGTGAAGTATTAGGGTTACATGCAATTAAAAGAACATTTGAAAGTTCTGTTGAAACATCAGAAACTAAGTTTATTAGAGGTAATTTGCGTTCTGGTCAACGTGAAGAGTTTTCTGGTAGTATAGCTATTTTAGGCGATTTAAATTATGGTGCTGAAGTTATTGCTGGCGAGAATATTATAGTTACTGGTAAAATAAGAGGGCTTGCTCATGCTGGTGCAAATGGAAATAAAAAGGCAATTATATCTGCTAATTCAATTGAACCCACACAGGTTAGAATTTCTAATATATTAAAAGAAATTCCAGAAAATGATTATAAATTGCCATTTATATATTTAGATGGTGAAAATATAGAGATTGGTTAATTATTTTATATGGTTTAATTGACCAAGATTAATATCTTAGTTGATTTTACTATGAGTATAGCGATAAAGGTTATTCATCGTCAAGTAAAAGAAGTAAAAGGCATATCATTAAAGGCATATCAGAAGATTTTTGGGTATATAGAAAATATAATAGAGCTAGAATAATAAGATTATCTGTTTCTTGTAAGTAATTACTAAAAATTCCTAAATTAAATGGATTTTTGTAATTGCTTTTTTTATTGTCAATATGGTTTGTTTTTCCTTCCGAGAATTTAATGTTTTGAGAATCTATATTTTTAGTAAGTTTTGAAAATTGAGTAGAAGAAGCTTGATAATTGTTTTGACTTTTTGGTTTTAAAGCTGAATTTTGATGGTAATTATTCACATTTTTTGCATTGTTTGTGGATTGTTTATTAAAAAATGGAGGATAATTAAAGAAAAGAGGATTATAAAAAGTCATTTATATTTCCTCCCATTTCTTGAAATTTCTCGAACATATTAATAATGTGAAGTAATTTTATGTATTGATCTATTTTTTCTTTTTTTGAATCTCTCATGTATGGTTTCAATGCTAAAAGTAAAGTTTCATCTTTTGAGTTTGTTTTTTTAGAGTTGAGTAGACTCATGATTTTTTGTAATTTTAAAAGTGTTGCAGGATCTATTTTACTGAAATCGTTTGTTTCTTCGGAAGCATTTTCACTTGATGATGTGTTTTGAAAATTTTCTAGAATGTCATTTATATTAATGTTTTTTTCTGATAGTATGCTTGATAATTTATCTAATAGTTCTTCATCCATAAAATACCTCCTTATTTTTAATATAATATGAGAGTAGTATTACTGTCGTTATACTACATTGTTTATAGAATTTATTTCATGAATTTTTGCATGCGAATAAATTTATTGAAAAATCTGATCTGTTCATTTTATGTATATTGAAAATTGGGCGTTTGCAGAACGCCCTTTATTAATGTTAATACATTATTATGTCTTTCAATTTTTAAACGATGACCAACAAAAATGTTGAGAAAAATAAATATTTTTCAAAGTAGAGTATCTTTGGTTAGTTAGTATTTCCATTATTCTTTTGCTTTAAAATCTCTTGTGCCTTGGCAAGCCCAGCTTCCAAGTCTTTTTTATCCATTTTTGAAATGATTTTCATAAGAGCGTTCATATCTAAATTATTCATCTTAAATCCCCCTAATCATAATATATGCAGCGTTTTTATATATATTATGAATGTGATACCAAAAGTGTGATAAAAAATCTGAATTTATAAAAATGTAAACAAAACTTAATAAAGAACAAAAAATGATTTTTCCCCTGTATATCCGTAATAAAACGACAAATTCTCAAAGTACTGCTGGAAAATTGTTGATATTGACAGTTATATTAAAAATATTAATATAAATATTAGATATGCTAAAAGGCGAATAGTAGAAGGGAAAGTTATTATGCAAGAGAAAAAATTGATTTTTAAGAAGTTAGTTGCTTTGATGGTAACGTTCTTACTGATGATGTTAGAATGCATGCCAATACTGACTAATATAAGTTTAGCAGCAGAAGATTATGAAAATTCAGTAGAAGTGAAAGGGTATTTTTCAGGTGAAAATATAGAAAATACAAGTTCGCTTGATTGTAATGCTGATAATAATTCGATTACTTTAAACTTTGATGTAAATGTAAAGAATAAGGGATATTTCAAGAGTGGTACTTTGAAATTTGAAGATAATTTGAATTTTTCAGTAAAAGAAGATTCAGAAGTGAAATTAAAAGATAATCAAATAAAACTTCAAGTACTAAATCAAAATGAAACTCAAACGATTACAATTCCAATTGAGTTTAAGAGAGAAGATACATTAAAAGTATCTGACATAAGTAAAGTAAACAAAGTAACTTTTACTGGTGCATTTGTTGATAATGAAGGAAACGAGCATAAAATTGAAAAGCAACTTGAATTAAAACTTTCTTGGAAAGAAACTACTTCTACAAAAATTGATTATACTATCTTAAAAAATATTGATTATGAAAAAGATGGCGCAAATGGAAAAATTCTACAGCTTAATGTTAAGACTTCTGGAGCTGATAAAAATAATAACTTACCTATAAAAAATTCAAAAATAAAAATAGATATACCAGAAATACCTGGTATGGAATTTGATGATGCAAAAGTTGAAGCAAATAAAATTTCATATACTCAAGGTAGAGAAGATTATGAAATTGATGCAAGCAATATTAGTTCATCTATAAATGAGAAAGTATTAGAAATTAATGTTTTAAATAAAGAACAGGATGGAAAAATATATAATTCTTTTGGAGAAGATTCATTTACAGTTACATTTTTATATAAAGGTGTAAAAGAAGGTGAAGATGTAGTTACAAATAATATCAATGTAGAGATTGAAAATTATGCTGGTAATAAAGAAGAGCAAAGTATTGAAGTAGTATATGATTTATCAAAACCAGTTGGAAATGTAGTTCAATATACAAGAGAAGACAAAGAAGATTCAATCAGTAATGGATATTTAATGGCAAATACAGATGAAGAAAAATATTCAATTACATATACAAAAAAAGATGTAATTAATATTAGTAGAGCTGATTTGATTTCTGGTTTGGAAATTATGGATAAGGATGAGTATTTTGTAGATTCTGATTCAAATGCTTATTCAACAGATACACCTGATGTTTTGATTTCTACATATAAATCTACAGAATTTTCTAGAGATAATTTAGTTAATATTCTAGGAGAAGAAGGAAAAGTTTCAATATTAAATATGAATGATGAAGTAATTTCAGAAATTACATTTGATAAAGAAACAGATGAAAATGGAAATTACGTTGTTTCTTATGAAGAGGCAATTTCTAAGATTAAAATTTTAACAACTTCACCAATAGCAGATGGAAATATTACATTTTTAAGTACAAAGGCAATTAAAAAAGTTAATTATAACCGTAGTTTTGTAAAAGAATTTACAGCTTTGGTAAATGTTTCTCAAGGATTTGCAACATATAATGAAGGAGCTGTTGATGATTTAGGTGAAGTATCATCAGAAATTACTATTAATGAAACTACTTCTGCAGCAACTGTTGAAATGGCTCAAACTGAATTTCCAACAACAGTAACAAGTGAAGGAGTAAACTTAAAAGTTAGATTAAATAATAGTGAAGAAACATCAGATTTATATGAAAATCCTGTTTTTGAAATTAGATTACCTCAAGCAATTAAAAATGTGACAATAAAGAATACTGATTTATTCTATGCAAATGGCGAATTAGAGATTGCAAATGTAGAAACTTTAATTGATGGTGACAATAAAGTAATTAGAGTTACTTTAGCGGGAACACAAAAATCTTACAATTTAAATAAGGAAACAAATGGTACAATTATTTCTATAGACATGGACTTAGAGATTGATGAATTTACAGGAAACATTAGTGAAATGGTTGAAATGTACTATTATAATGTTGCTTCTAAGAAATATACAAATGAATCAGAATGGCATATGCTATCTGGGGCAGGAAATGTTTCTTATGAGATGAATGGATATGATGGTGTTCAAATTTCATATAAGGCTCCTGAGGAATTAGTTAATGGACAAACTTCAGAAACTAAAGATGAAAATACAGAAAATGAAGATAAAGGAAAAGTTTCTTCAGTAAAACAAGGTGCTGAAACAGATTTAGTTGAAGAAGGTGCTGAAGCTAAATTAGCAACAATGGATATAACAGTATTAAATAATACTGATAAGAGTTATTCAAATTTCAAGATTTTAGGAAGAATACCTTTTACAGGGAATAAAGATGTGACAACTGGTGAAGATCTAGGAACAACAGTTGATACTATATTAGATACAGAAATTTCTTCTTCAAATCCTGATTTACCTTATGCAGTTTATTATTCAGAAAATGGAGAAGCAACAGCTGATTTATATGATGAAAATAATGGATGGCGTACAGATTTTTATAAAATGGGTGCGATAAAATCATATTTGATTTTATTAAATAGTGATTATGTTTTAGCTCCTAAGACTAAGCTTCAATTTTCATATGATTATGTTATTCCAGCAAATTTAAAAGCTGGTGATGCATTCTATGGAACATATGCTACTTATTATGAAGAGACTTCTACTAATGTTTCATCAAATTCTTCTGCTAATAAGATAGGATATGAGACTGCAAAAGAGGCAAATATTGAAGCTAGTATGAAGTTGAATACAGATACAATTAGAGAATTGTCAGATGCTGAATTCGAGATTACATTAAAAAATACAAGTGATGTTGATGCTGAAAATGTTAATATGTCATTCCCATTAATATCTGGTTTGGTGGCTACACTTGTAAAATGTGATGACGATGTAACTGCACAAGTCGATGAAAATACTGTAACTGTTCATATGGATAAGCTAAAAAAGAACTCTGAAACTAAGATAGTTGTATGTTGTGGAACATTTAAATTGCAAACTAGTGAAGAAACTTTAAAAGTTCAACTAGTAGGTAGTGCTGATAATGTTGAAGGTTTTTCTGCTGAAACACCTGAATATAATGTTGAAAAAACAAATTTCAATATTGCAGAATCAGGAATTTATGATTTTAAATTTGAGGGTGATGTAACTAATTGTATACTTAATGTTTCAAATCAATCTTTAGACGATATGAAGAATGTACATATTACAAAACAACTTTCTAAGGATATTATTGTTAATAATATTGTTGTTGATCAAGATGATGTTTCTGTTACATACGATCAGAATACCGGATTGTTAGATATATATGTTCCTGAGATGGCAGTTGGAGAAGGAATACTTGTTTATTATGATATGTGTTTAAAAATCGGTGTGGGAAATGGAAGCAAATATGAAATAGATTCTAAAACAGTTTGTACATGTGATGATTCTTCTAAAAATATTGAGTATACTAATAAAATTGAATTTGGACTTTTAAATTTAAGTATAGATTTAGTTAATAAAAAGGATTTAGGATATTTAAAAGATGGCGAAAGTAAAGAATATATATATAAAGTAACTAATTTAACTGATATTGACTTGTTTCCTTTAAGTATGTATTTGGAAACATCAAATAATATGGATGTTGATATTTTAAATATTTCTGGGGACTCATTGGATTATGAAACTATGAATGGAGCAAATTTTGATACAGCAACTACTATTTCTCTTTCAGCTGGGCAAAGCATTATGGTTAGAGTAAATGTTACTCCATTAAATACTGGAGATAACTTTTGTTATGCAATGTTAAGGATTGCAAATGGAGAAAAAATTGCAGAGTCTGAGAAGTATTATAGTTTAATAGATGAAGATAATGAAAATCAAAATTCGTTCAAAATTACTGGATGCGTATATATGGATGAAAATAAAAATCAGCAATTAGATAATAATGAAAGTGCTTTATCTGGTACAATTGTTAATTTATATAATTCAGAAACAAATGATTTTGTAGATTCTAAAATAACTGATATTTCAGGAAGATATTTATTTACTGGATTAGAAAATAGTAAGTATTATATAAAATTTGATTATGATGATACAAAATATAATGTAAGCACAAATGCTGATAATTCAATAGGACAAGTTGCTTCAATGGTTATGAATGTTAATGATAATTGCGTTACAGATAATATTGAAATAGCAAATGGAAGTATTTCTAGTGTAGATTTACCTTTATCAAAGGATGAAAGGTTTGATTTAAAACTAGATGCAACTGTTACGAAGATGACTGTTCAGAATAAAGCAGAAAATAATGAATTTTTAGCTGAAAATCCGCTTTTAGCCAAAGTGGATATTGATCCAAATTTACTAGATGGTTCAAAAGTATTTATAGAATATAAAGTAACTGTAGAGAATCAAGGAAATATACCAGGAAGAGTAAATAAGATTATTGATTATATGTCAGATGATTTAGAGTTTGATTCTTCAATAAATTCTGATTGGTATAAAGATAGCGAAGGAAATTTATATACAACAGCATTGGAAAATGAAATTATACAGCCAAATGAATCAAAAGAATTGACATTAATTTTATATAAAAATGTAACTGAGGAAAATACAGGATTAATACATAATACTTTTGAAATTGCTGATGCAATTAATGATAAAGGAATTGAAGATATAGATTCAGTTCCTGGAAATAAATTACAAGAAGATGATTTATCATATGCAGATTCTATTATTGGTGTTGCAACAGGAATGCCAATATCAGTAATTCCAATTATAATAGTTATTATAATTATTCTGATACCAGTAGCCTTTCTCGTTTGGAAAAAAATAGATGAAAGGAGGTATGTATAATGAGGAAAGATAATATAAAAACATCAATTGGTTTGATAATATGTTTTGTTGTTTTTGTAATATTGATAAATATATCTCCTAGAGTTTATAGTACAAGTTTGGAAACACACTATAATGCAGATTATGGTAGATTTGAAGGAGAATTGTATTTTGAAACATTAAGAGACCATTCTTCTTTGTTCTGTAATAAGCATGGTTCACCTTTTTTTATAAAAAGGGAAACGAAAATACTTTTAGAAGGTCAAGTTAATGGAAAGAATTTTTCTGTTAATGTTTCAAATGGTGGTACATATACAATATGGAGTGTGAGTCATGGATCATGTTCATATAGCAAGAATGTTACTATGAATTTAAATGCCGTGTCATTCCCTGGAATTGGATTAGGTCAAATTGAAGCAGCATGTGCTCCAACTAAAGGAGCCAAGACTATATATGCTACAGGAAAGACTAATTATGTAGTTACAGGTGGAGGCTCTCCAAGTAATGATGGTATTTCATATCTTTTAAATGAAGCCCCAGCTAATACACCAGGTTTAAAGCCACAACAATCTCAACCTAACATTGCATGGTGGAATAAAGGGTCTGCAGATGATATGGTTAATAATGGCAGTGGATACTTTGATTCGGATTATTATAAAAATGAATCAAATGCTGCAACTGTAAAGAAACTTGAAGAAGAACGAAAAAATCAAATTAGTGATCTTGATCAAAAGATAGAAGCTTTGGAAAAAGAGAAAAAGGAAGAACAAGATATATTAAATGAGCTACAGGAAAAAACTAATGAGATTGCACAACTTGAGGAAGATGTAAAAGCCTTAGAAAGTGAAAATAAAACTCTTCAAAGTGAAAAAGACCAATATAGTAAAACTATATCTGATTATACAACTGAGATAAACACATTGACATCTGAAATAAGTGCATTAAATTCAGAAATTGCTTCTCTTGAATCAGATGTACAAGATTTAAATAATACGTTAACAGATTTGAGAACTCAAAAAGCTGATTTGGAACAACAACGTGATGAACAAATTGCAGCAGGAGAAGATGTAACTGATATTGAAAATCAAATAGATGACGTAAATACAAGTATTGCAAGTACAACAACAGAATTATCACAAAAGCATAGTGAGATTGCTTCAAAAAATAGTACAATAGCATCTAAAAATGAGAGAATTTCATTATTACAGCAAGCAATAGCGAATTTGGAAAGTAATGTTGCTAGTATAACAGCTAAGATAAATGCAAATAATGCAGAGATAAGAGAAAAGAAATCTTTGATCTCAAATACTAATACTGGTGAAGATAGCGAGTCATCTGACCAAACATTAAAAGATATGATAGACGCTAAAAAAAGTAGTATTGATAGTATTGATAAACAATTAAATGAATTAAATTCTCAAAAAGATAAAATAAATGCAGAATATGATGAGAAAATTAAGTATTATACTTCATTAGATGGTATTTCATCCGGTTCTACAGATGTATCAAATAAAATTGGATATTCTTCATACTCAGCTCAAGGACTTTTAGAAGAAGCTCGTATATTTAATACAATGCATAAAGAATATATCAAAGGAAATTATGCAGCACGTATAAAAGATAATAGTAATACAAATAGTGTGCTAGTTTCTTATGATTCTAGTACTAGAAAATATACAGTTGGTCCATTTAATATTTCATATATAGAAGTATATGCTAAACAAAATCAATTTGCTGGTATAACAGGAACACCTGTATTAACAATGAGTAAAAATGGAAAGAAGATTACTAAAAACCTTGGAGATGGATGGACTTTTGGATACAGTGGAGCAAGAAGCACAAAAGCAACAACTGGGGATGCTATTCCAAGTAGTTTTAATACATATCCACATACAGGAGAAAACTTTTATTTTATAATAGATTATGAAGAAGGATTAGAGAAAGTTGAAGGTTTACAATTGACATTTAGACATTTGACTGCGTCAGGAACTTATGAAATTTCAGAGGGAACTGTAGAAAGATGGCAATGGACAGTTGGAAGTCCATCATTTTCAAAATGTCATAAATATTTGTATAGATGTCATCATGATGGCGAAGATGAAGATGGAAATTGCCATGATGTATATTGTCAAAAATATAAGTCAGCGACAGTTTCTGTAACTAAAAGAAGAGCAGGTGAAATTGATATTCAGCCTATTATGAGAGTTGTAAAAGCAGATAGACAGTATAATAAGAATATTGTAGGTGGATATGGAGTTAATGTAAATGCTGGTAGCATGTTTTATTGGGGAATTGATTTAACCACAACCTTGGCTGGAGATGTATGGGGAGAAATTGCTCCTCAAAAAGCAGATGGAACAAGAGAAGGAACAATCGTTGGTATAAAAGATACAAAAGAAAATGGTGTAAAAAATGTTATTGTTACTGTATATGTATCTGATGGTAGAAATAAGAAAGTTGCAATAGCACACGAAAGTAATGGAACTGCTAAACAAGCTAAAATGACAACACCTGCTAATGGACATTATGAATTTAATAGAATTGAAGCTCCTGGTTCATATACTAATGGATTTTATATTATTGAATTCCAATATGATGGACAACAATATAGACATACGGTATTTTTAGGAAATTCTGACAAAGTTACAAATGATGTCGCAGCTCAAACTACAGCTTCAAGTTATAAAAAGAATAGTGCACATTATTTAAATAGTTCAATGGCAGTTGAAACAGTCGCTGCTAGATCTGCTTTCGATCAGTCTTTTGGTGAAATAACTGGTGATACTCCAATGTCATCTAATACAACAAATGGAAAGACATATACAACAAATAGAAATGGAACTGGAAAAGGTTCAGCTGGAAGCTTATTATATAAAGGAACAAAAGCTGATAATTTAGTTTCTTCAGAGTTACAAACACCTGCTAATACAGATAAAACAGTTGATGGAACTAGATATAAAATGACAGCTAGTACATATTATGATGATACTAATGCAGAAGGTTTGATAAGCAATAAAGATGGTTTTAGAATTAAATATCCATTGGAAGGAAATAAATATACATTAAATGCTATAAAGGATGGCAATAGACGTTATATTTCAACATATATGCTTCATATTAATTTAGGACTTCAGGGAAGAGCATATACTGATATGAGTGTACTTAAAGACTTATATAAGGTTACAATGGTAGTAAATGAACAAAAAATAACAAAGCAATTTAATTCTTTAGGTACAACATCAAGTGGAAGTTTAGTAAATTCAGATTACAATGCTTCTTTAAAGGCTGCTTTGGAACAAAGAAAAGTTGGTGGAGAGGATAAGTATAAGTATTCATTAGGATTATATTCAACAGATGTTGCATATCAATCTTATCAAAGGTATAAAGATGCTATAAAAGAAGTTACTGATTTGAAGAAGGGAACAGAGTTAAAAGTTTATGTAACATATGTTGTCAGGGTTTATAATAATTCAGAGACAAATGATGTTGAAATAAATGATATTGCAGATTACTATGATAAATCGTATACATTAGTTACTCAAGATGTTTCGACATCTATAGTTGATGAAAAACTAAATAGAAGTATGCAAAAAGTTGCAGATGCACCATATTATAGAATAATGAGTACAACAAAGGGAACAGCTAATAATGTATGGCAAGATACTAAAGAAAAGAATTTTAATGGAATAGCTAATGATAAGAAAGGTGATTTTAAGTGGAATGCCGATAATCAGATAAAAAATAATATAAAGGAATCTTCATCAAATTCTATAGATGGAAAGAAAATACATACTAATGAGTATGTAGAAATATTTACAACATATGAAGTTGATCAAGAAGGCTATTTAAAAATGCAGTCTGATGAAGCTAAAATTTCTGATAGAGAGTCTTTATTAGGTGAAAAACAGAACGTTGCAGAAATTAAGAGTTATTCAACATTCTATACTAATAAGGATCATACTTCAGGGGACAAAATGTATACAGCATTTGATCAAGGTTGGGTTTCTGGAAAAGTAGATAAAGATTCTGCTCCAAATAATATTGATAAAAGCAAAATTAATGATAAAACTCAATATGAGGATGATACAGATAGATCTATTCCATTAGATATTTCGATTGATACTTATGAGAGAGATATGTATGGATATGTATGGGAAGACGAGAAAAATATTGATGCTGGTACCGAAATAAAAGTTGGTAATGGTACATATGAAGTAGGTGAAAAAAAGATTGAAAATGTTGAAGTATCAATGTATGAAGTTATAAATCTTGGTAAGTTAAATAGTAATGGTACATATAATGCATCTTATGATAGTTTTGACTATTATTATAAGGTTCCTAGTGAATTCTATAATTATAGTGCAACAAATGCTTATAGTATGCAGAGTGAAAATGCGGCTGGAAGTAAAACTGTAGTGACTTCAAAAAATAATGTGACAGATATTGATGGAAACATGGTTAATGGAAATTATTATATTTATGGATTTTTAGCAGGAGATTATATATTAAGATTTGATTATGGTACAAAGACTTCAAAGGATACAGATGCTACAATCTATAGCACAGATCAAAATGGAGAAACTACAACAAGACCAGAACAAGTTTCGGTATATAATGGTCAAGATTATGAGAATACAAAATTCTTAGATGGTCAATTAGATACATTAAATGATAAGTATCTGGATTTAACAGCTAAAATTGATGGAAAAACATTTATTGATTCAACTGTTTCAAAGGCAAGAGATAATGAATCACGAAGAATGGTTGTTGATGCATATTCAAGAACTATAGAAAATGATAGGGGAGAGATATTAAGGGACAGAAATTCTAATGAGTTTATAGAGTCAACAAAAATGTTTGCAGAAACACCTATAATGCAAATCGAAATTGAAAATCCTAGAATTCTTGAAAAACCAACGAAAGAATTATATCAAGAAAAGGTCGAATTGAATGCAGTTAAAAATCAAGAAGCAAAAAATCAAGAAGCAAAAAATCAAGAAGCAAACAATCAAAAGGGACGAACTGCTAGGTTGGAGCAACATAGATATACAATTAAAAATATTAACTTTGGATTAGAAGAAAGAGCTAAAACAGATATTGAGCTTGAGAAATATATTGAGAGCATTAGTATGATTAAGAGTGGAGAAGTAATATTTACAGCCAATATGCTAGAAAATGGAGAAGTAATCAAGGAGGATAAAAGTGCATCTCATTTAGATAAATTGACATATCTTTCTCATGAAAAAGCTTCAACTAACGGACTAGTACAGCAAGGATTTTATGCTATAGCTGTTGAGGATGATTATTTAAATGATTTAACATTAAAGATTACATATAAAATAAAAGTTATAAATAATTCTGAAATAGATTATACTGGAAAGTTAGCAAATATGTATAGGGCTGAAGACATTATTAATAAAGCTAAAATATCTCCAACAGACGAGTTTACAGATACAGTTATTAATTATATAGGAAATGAAGCTGGAATATCTTCAAGTGCTACATTATCTGAAATTTTAGCAAAACAGGATTCTAATTTAAATAATATTATTGATAAGGAATCAGAAGATATGATAAAACCAAAAGTAATAATTTATGGTAAATATGTTGGTAGATTCTATTATGAGAATTCTGTTTCAGAGTCTGCATCTGAAGAAGTTATAGTAAATTCATATTTTGGTGAAAAAGTACAAAATCAAACAGTGGAATATGCTAAAGTTAAATATCCAGCTGATCAACTGGTTAAGACAACAGTTGATCAAATTGTAGATTATATTGATATAGATGCAAGTTTAGATGATCAAGGTTCAGTAGCAGATGCTACATGGGATCTTTCAGGATTAGAAAAAGAAGCAAATGGTTATAATAAATCATTAAACGGATTATTGTCAAAATCATCATATAGAAAAGTTTCTGATGACGGATTGTTTAATATTTATGATGATAAGGATAGAGAGTATATAAATAATACAAGATCTAATATAGCTATTTCATATAATGAGAGATTAAACACATTTGATGAAAATACGGGAAGAGTCGAGTATATTAACAAGACTGCAGGAGTAAGTAAATATAATACTGATTTAACAAGAGAATTAGTCCCTGTAGCGTATAGAGGAACGCTTCTTTCAGATACATATTCTGAAGTTAGAATAACAGTTGCTAAGACTGCTTCTTCAGGAACAGATGCAAACCAAATGAAGATTGACAACTTAGCAGAGGTATTAGTATATTCTAATCCAACAGGTAGACGTGATACAAATTCTGTACCAGGTAACGCAATGGCAATAGTTAATCATTTAGCAGTAAATAATAAAGAACAAGGTGTATGGTATGCAGGATATAATAGTGCAGGTTACTGGGATAATAAAGCAATTAAATCAGAAAACTGGACTCAATATCCAGAAAATGATGCATGGTCACCTGAGTATGTAACAGTTATAGCTCCTACAGGTATAGCGTTAAGAACATATATCAGACAACATATTGTACCAATAGTGATACTAGCTGGAACTATAGTAATTATGATGGTAATGTTTGTAGTAAAACAAGTACAGATATTTCGTAAAAGAAAAGAAGACTAGGCATATATCTAAATTTAAAGAACGTAGGTTTTAAATAATCTACGTTCTTTTAGCTTTAATGATTGTTTCAATGTTTATATGTGATGATAATTATCGTATTAATTAGATATGAGGCTAGGCTTAGTTGTGATGATTTAAGAATACGTTTGATATAAAAGAAGTACGGTAGGTAACATTAATAATTACAAATATCAATATTGCACAAAAAATATATGAACTTTTTCCTATTATCAAAAATAAGTATTAAATGAAATTAGATGTGTTGTTCAACGAGGGTGAAGATATAACAAAAGTTATCCACAGAGGTGCATAAGTATGTGGATAACTTGAACAAAATGAGCAAAAAAGGTTTCCATAAAAATAATATGTAAACTAGTCGAGCATATTCGATAAAATGTGTCTAAAAATTTAATCAAAATGTAAAATAGCTCATAATGTACTATTTTCCGTAATAGTATTTTTGTGTGTGAATTCTTAAAAATGCAATATTGGAAAAAAATAAAATTGACAGATTTTTTTTACTCTTTAAAATAAGGATTATAAGAATAAAAAAAGCCAAAAGATTTGTGGAGGTAAATAATGCAAAAGAAAAGAGATTTCAAGAACAAGTTCATAGCTAGCTTAATTGTATTTATGCTTGCATTTAGCAATTTTGCAACCCTTGGATCTGCGTTGGTTTCTTATGCAGCTGATGACTCAAGTGATGTTATCAATTATTCTGCACAGTTTGTGATGATTACGAATACACAAGATGAAGAGCAGACAGATCAGACTGAAGATACAACGACGGATGTACAAGTTAGTACAGATGAGGCTAATTCAAGTGCAGATACAGTGGGGAGTGTTGAACAAAATGTGGTTGATGAAGAACAATCACAAGATGATGTTGAAAATCCAGTAGAGGATACAACGTCAGAGAATGTGGTTACAGAACCAGATGAAAACACGGTTGATACGGAAAAAGATAATATGACTGATGAGAATGTTTCAAATGAAGTTGTAACTACAGATAATACAAATGATTCAACAGATGAAGAACAACCAGTTGAAGAAGATACGAAAGATGCTCAAGAGGAGAAAGCAACAGAAGGACAAAAACTTCAAGATGGATTAGCAATCGAAATTACATTAGGTGTTAAATCAAGTGGTTATTTAAAGAATGCTAAAGTTGATATAAAAGATTTAGCTAATCAAACTTTCAAATTAAAAGACAATATTTCATTTGGAGAATATATTCAATCAATTGATGAAAGCAAAATTAAGTTAAAACAAATTAATGGTGGAACAGAAATAAAAGTTTATATTCCAATAGAACTTAAGAATGAAGAATCAATAGATATGAATAAACTTCAATCTGGAGTTGAACTAAGTTTATTAGGAACATATGTTGATGAGGAAGGAAATGAATCAATAATAACAAAATCTACTAAACCTGTTTTAGATATTTCTAATGATATAAATTTAGTAGTTGGAAGTGATGTTGAAAAATTTATTCCTTATAATAAAAATGGAGCAAGGCAAGCATTAGTTCAAATAAAAGTTACAGTTGGAACAGATACTAAAAATCAATTACCTGTTAAGGATACAAATGTAGAAGTTGAATTACCAGCTATTGATGGTGCTGCAATAAAAGACGTTAATGTTACAGCAATTAGTACAGGATTCACAAATGGACTTTTAAATGGTGAAACATTATTTACTGTTGAGAACTGGTCTTATGAAAATGGTAAAGTCTTCATAAATGTAAATAATCCAGAAAAAGATGGAAAATACAAAATGAATAATGGAAATGATGAATACATTATTTCATATACATATGAAGATTATTCAGATTTAACAGATGGAATTTTAAAAGCAAATGTTAGTGCAAAATCAACAGTATTTACAAGTACAAACACAAACGAAATCTCTAATGCAATAGAAAAAGAATATGATTTATCTCAGGCAAATTCAAATATAATTACTTATGATGTTTCAAGAAGAACAGCAGAAGTAAGCAAAGGATATTTATATGCAAATGGTAATTCAAATGAACCTGAATACAGCATTGTATATGACAATACATTTGATATAAATATTTCAAGAGTAGATTTAGTAAAAACAGTTCAAATAGCAGAAGGAACAGAATATTTTGTTGATGATTATGGAAATGGATATAATACATCAACAGAGCAAGGAGAAAATACTTACTATAAAGAAATAAAATTAAACAAAAGCAACTTGCAATCAATTATTGGTGATACAGGAAGTTTTGAATTATTACGTGAAGATGGAACTTCATTAATTCAAATTAATAAAGATACTAATGATGATGGCGATGGATATATCACAATTGACTTTGGGGAGAGTAAAATTGGAAAGATATTAATGAGAATAAATAATCCAACAGGAGATGGAATCTTAAATGTTGTTGCTAAAAAGGCTATGACAAAAACAACTTATGAGAAAGTTGATTTAACAATGTTTAGAGGTTTAGAGGAAAGCTTTACTGGTTTAGCTGAGTTGGAAGAAGGTATTGTTACAGAAGTTGGTGATAAAACAGTTTCAACAGATCTAACAGAAACATCAACAGGAGCAACACTTTCATTAAGTAGAACAGATCTAAGTACATTAGTTGATAATGAAGATATTGAAATTAATATTTCATTAAATAATGCTAATGCAACAAGTGATGTTTACAAAAATCCAGTGTTTGAATTGACATTTCCAAAGGAAATAAAAAATATCAATATTAAAGATATGAACTTATTATATGGAAATGATGAATTAGAAATAGCTAATGTTGAAACTTTAAGAGATAGCGAAGATAGAATAGTACTTAAAATTACATTAAACGGAACACAAGCTCAATATACATCTGGTGATTCTGCTAAGGGTACAACAGTTATTTTAAATACAGATATGAAAGTAGATATGTATACAGCATCAAAAAATGAAGCTGTTATAATGAATTACTACAATGAGGATGCTACAAATTATGTTATAGGTTCAGATTGGACAATGATAACTCCACCATCTTCTTATATGTTAATAGGAAGACAGGGAACATATGATACAGAGCTTAATATTGTTGCTCCAGAAGGTCTTGTAAATGCTCAAATGGTTTCAAATTACAAAGCTGATAGTTCTTTGATTTCTGTAAATCAAGGAAGAAAAGAAGATTCAATTATACCATTTACAGATGCTAAGGCAGCTGAGATGAAAATGATTGTAATTAATAATACAAATGAAGAGTTAAGTGATGTTCATATTTTAGGAAGAACAATATTTGATGGAAATAAATCTATTATTTCAGGAGAAGCATTAGGGGCAAATACAACAGCTCCTATGACATCAAAGATTATTTCTGAAACTGGTGGATTTACAACTACAGTTTATTATTCAGAAAATGGAGAGGCTACTGATGATTTAGAAGAACCATCAAATGGATGGACAGTAGAACCTGGATCATTAGCTAATGTTAGATCATATTTAATAGTAGTTAATGAAGTAGTTAAATCAGGAAGTATATTATCATTTGCTTATGATTTTGAAATTCCAGCAAATTTAACTAATAACTTGGATTTAATTGGAACTTTTGGAACATATTATACAGGAACTAAAACAGAAGGAGTTGTTGAAGCAGATAAAGTTGTATTAACAACTGGTAATGCTCCAGTTCTTAAAGTTGAAACTGTTTCTGATACTGATGAAGCTTCAGTTGTTGAAGGACAACATGTTAAATATACAGTTAGAGTTACTAATGAAGGTAGAACAGTTTCTGCTGATACTGTTGTAAATAGTATTATTCCTGATGGAACAACTTATGTTGAAAATGGTGAATTAAGACCAGATGTTACAGAGCTTAAGATTAATTTAGGTGATGTGGCTCCTGGAAAAACTGAAGAAGCTACATATGAGGTTGAGGTTAATAAAGAAACAGCAGATAGAACATATATAGAAACTAATAGCAATGTAGAAGCCGAAGGATTGGAAACACCTATTTATACAACTACTGAGTCATTACCAATTCAAGCAGCAGAAATAAATATTGAATTGGATGCTAACTTACAAGATAGAGTGGTTGCAGAAAATAATACAATTGAATATACAACGCATGTTGTTAATGTTCAAGGAAAAGATTTAAGTAACGTAAGAGTAATTCAGACAATACCAGAGAATGTTGATGTTGTTGATGCATATGTAGAAGAGTTTAATGATGATGGACTTACAACAAGAAGAGGTGCAAATGGTATATATGATGCACAAAACAGAACTGTTACATGGAATGTGGATAAATTAGAAATATTTAAAACATTTAAATTAACTATTAAAACAAATAATATTTCAGATTTACAAAGTGATTTAACTACTTCATCTAGAGTTATAGCAAATGGACTTACAAAAGAATATGTATCTAATGAAGTTAAGAACACATTGGGTAGACCACAAATAGAAGCAACATACTATTCAACTAATGATAACAGATATGTAAAAGAAGGCGATACAGTACAATATGTTTTAAAACTAAAAAATACTGGTACAGCAGAAGCAACGCAAATTGATTTGAAAAATGAAATGCCAAGTGAATTTAGAGTTACATCTGTTGAATGTAATAAAGAAGGATATGTATTCTCAGCATTATCTTCTGAAAATCCAACATTAACATTAAACTTAGGCGTTGGTGAGACTGCTGAGGTTGTATTGAACTGTACAGCTCAGAATTTATCTAATGTAGTAGATGAGACTTTGGCAGAGAATAAATGGAATATTGGTGGAACTAACTTATCTGTTGCTAGTACAAATAAGATAGAGAATATAATTCAACAAAGTCCTGATGTTACAGATAATACGTATGAAGAAATAAGTATTGGAACAAATAACGAAGAAAAAGAAACGACAGAAGATATTGTTGTTGTTAATGGAACATCAAAAGAAGCTCAAAAATCAGAAGTTCAGATTTCTAATAATGTATATAGAATAATTGGTAAAGCATTTGTTGATATGAATAAAAATGGACAAAGAGATGATGATGAAGAGGGAATGGCAAATGTAGTTGCTGTTTTATGTGATGCAGCTACACAAGATGTTGTAGGACAAACAGTTACAAATAATGTTGGAGAGTATATTTTTGAAAATGTAACTCCTGGTGAGTATTATGTAAGATTTGAATATGATTCTTCAAAATATACAGTTACAGATTATAAGAAGCAGGGTGTAAATTCTGATAGAAATTCAGATGCTATAGTTTCAAATTATAAAGCAGTAACTGATAAAATTAAAGTAACAGATACAAGTATATCTGATATTGATATTGGTTTAGTAAGAGCAGGAATATTTGATTTATCATTGGATGCTAACCTTAATAAAGTAACAGTTCAAAATGATGAAGGTGCAAATACTTACGAAATGGAAAATCCTAAACTTGCTAAGATTGATATAAATCCTAAGTATGTAAATTCTTCAAAGATATTTGCGGAATATACAATTAGTGTTACAAACAGAGGAGAGATATCAGGATATGCCAAATCAATAGTTGATTATTTACCTGAGGGATTAGAACTTGATACAAGCATGAATAATGGCTGGTATGTAGGTTCAGATGGTAATGCATATACAAATCAACTTGAAGATATATTAATTCAACCAGGTGAAACAAAAGAAATTAAATTAATATTAACAAAACAAATGACTGAAAATGGAAATGGAATTATAAATAATACTTTTGAAATTGCAGAGACATATAATGAGTATGCAATTGAAGATATAGATTCTACTCCTGGAAACCAAGCTCAAGATGAAGATGATATGAGTAAGGTTGATTTAATCATTGGTATTCAAACTGGTGGAAGTATGATCAATTTAATGATTATAAGTACTACTCTGATAACGGTACTGATTGCTCTGTATGTAATTAAGATACAGATTGATAAGAAAAATAAGGAGGTGATAGTATGATAAATAAATTAAAGAAAACGTCTAAAATAATATTTACAATTGCATTCATACTATTACTAAGCTTATTTATATATGCAAGAATTACGAATCAAGAAGTTTGGGCTGCTGCTAAGTCAGCGGCACAGACTACAGCGGATTCTGTTGCGAGAGGTACTACTGCTGTTGCTGAATGGAATGGCAAAAAGGATTCAGATGGAAAGGTAATTTTAAAAAATCCATCTGCACCAACATTATCAGAATTAGTTGATTCTAGTCAGGTAAGAGATGGCGGAATTTATATCACATATGAAGATTTAATTAGCATACCTAGTTTGTTCTGTTCTGCTAAAGGTGTTGCGTTACCTGGTATGGGAAGTACAGTTGTAACAAGTGGGGGAAGATCTACAAGTACTACTGACCAAGGAAAAGAAACAGCTTATTTAACAGCAAATGATATACCGGCTGCAACAGTATTTAGAAACTTGAACGAATGGACAGGTTTTGGAGCATCATATACAACTAAATATGAGAATACAACAAGTAAAACTTTAGCTAAATTTAATTTAGCTGAAACAAGATTATGTACTCCAGCTGAGGCTTGGGTTTTGGCTGAGTTTGATAATAACGTTCCTGGTAAAACAGCTACAATAGTAAGTAATACAGGAGAAGAGTACACAGGACCTACTCCTTCACAAACATTAACTACACAAGGTAACACAATGTCAACTTTTATAGATAATGTTAGAAGTATTGCCAAATTTGCTAAGTCAAATGGATGTGAATTTGGAGATTCAGATACTATACCTTTAGATAAGAATGTTGTTTGGAATGAAAAAATTAACAACACTCATCTTATAAAATGGGCATTATATTCATGTGGATATGATGTTGGAGATGAATCTATTGAAGATTACTGCAAGAGTCAAGGATTTACAGAGATCACAAATATTGATGATTTGCAAGCCGGAGATATTCTTTTCTTGAATAGAAGTGGTGAAGAGGGAATTGTAATATTTGCAGCGGATAATAAAATATACGATTTAAGTAGCAATGATAAAATAAAATTAGAAAATGCATATTCTGAATATAATTCACAACCAATTAAAGCAGATATTGGTAGTTTAGGTTTTAGAGTTGCGTATAGATTAAAAGAAATTAAAGGTAATAATGTAACTGCTGCAACTTCTAATGATGCAACAAAAACAAATATAGATGGACAAGAAATTTATATTGTTGGAAACCCTGGTGAAGAAAAATATGTAAGAAAAGAAGGAAATAAATTTTACTATGTACAAATTAGTGATGAATATGCTCCTTATACATATGTTCAACATGCATGGTGGAAAAAGAAAACAGTTGGTCATAATGCTGACTCAGCAAGTATAAAAGATACTGATTTAGCTAATGAGGCTACTGACTTTGAAAATTATATAAAACAAGTTACAGGTGTAAGTGATGTATCAAAATTAGAAAGAAATGAGGATACAACATTTAAAATTGACTATAAAGTTTCATTTGAACCTGAAGATACTTCAAAAGTTCAAACAAGATTTAATAGTGATACAAATAAGTATATAGTTGGACCATTTAAGGTTAACTATTTAAGAGCTGTTACAAAGCAAGGTGATAGACCTAAGGTAAGCTTTTCAGGAATTTCTAATTCAATATTAGTTGGAACGGATGCTCAAGGTAATGAATTAGTTGATGAAGATGGAAATAGTGTACTTCAATTAGGAAAGAATTATAGATTTGTATATTCAAATACGAATGATGAAAGTACAAACTATGGTCATGATACAGCTAGAAATGCATTAGATACTGATGAAGATTATCCTTATCCATCATCTGGAGAAGAATTTTATATTGAAATTGATTATTTAGATAATTTAGCTAAAATTAAAAACTTTAAATTTGATTTTCAATATTTAACAGCTGGCGGTAAATATGAATATTATAAAGGTAATTTCTTAGAAATACATTGGACACAAGATGCAGATGTTCAAGCACGAGTTGTTTCATCAGGAACAGGTTCAGCTAATGTGGGTAATGTTCAATCTGTTGCGGTGGCTTCTTCAAGAGACGATAATAATTTAGTAGGTGCTTCTGAAAGTACTTCTGGAGGAGCAACAGGTGGAACATTTGATTTTTCTGAATCTAGAAGAGGGGACGTTGCTGTTCCTGAAGAATCAGATGGATTTGGCGGTACTGGAAGAATGGATGTTGTATATGATGGATGCACAGATGATGGTGATACAATAACAGTAAAAGGACATATAGAAGTAGATTATTTTTTAGGATTCCCTGGAGCAACTATTTCATTAGATGATGTAAAATGTAGTGTTGATGGAAGCAAAGTTACAAGAAATGGTAATTACTTTGAAGTTAAATTTAAAAAAGATTATACAAAAGCTAAAGTTAAAGTAAAATATCCTATTGAAATCTATGGGACATATACCGGAGATATTATAGGTGACAAACCCCAAAGTTGTACAGTATACGCTGATTTATCATATGAAAATAAGTTGTTAGGTGATTCTGCTAAAATAAAATCATCTGGCTCTAAAGTAGAAATAAATGGTAACAAGATTTTTGTAAAGGGTGTAATAGATAGTGAATCACAGACAATTGATTTTGATGCAGAGATGTTGCATTCTGAAACAGACCAAGACGTAATAACTTCATGGACTGTAGAAGATGGAGATTGCTTAGAAGTAACAAATAAAAAAGAAGGAATATTTACAATAAAAAAACCAGGTAAATGCAAAGTAGTTTGCGTAACAGGAGATGATGTTGAAGAAAAAGCATTTGAGGTTGAGGTTCCTGAGTTATGTTTAGATACTTCAGAAAACAAAGAAACCACTATATCTATTAGTGGATCAGTATCAGCAATAGCTGTTGCTGGACCAACTGCACAAGTAAGCTATTATAATGCTACTAAAAAATTGACAGGAAATTATGTGTTTAGTAATACCCTTGGTTCACCAGTAATGGCACTACCATTAGGAGATAAGATTTTATTCTCAGTAAACAACTTGAGTACATATGTGATTAATGGAAGTACATATGCGCCAGTGATATTTACATTTACTGATAATGATGGAAAGAAAGTTAAAATAACGGCCAATTGGACACCAAAGACTTCAACTGGGCAAAATGTTACAGATGGTACAGATGATACAGATGATACAGAAAATGATAGCACAAACGATGGTCAAAATTCAAATAATGGACAAAATACAGCTCCAAGTGCAAGTACACCAACAAATGTAGGAGCAGGTTTAAAACTTGAATATAAATATTGTTATTATTTAAGAGCAACTAGTGCTACTATTAAAACTGCACAGGATCAAATTAATGCAGTGGGAAGTCATGAAGTAATTGATGTAGATGCAGAAAATGGATTAAATTCTACTGTTTCAGGAACTCCTGTTGAGTTGGAATTTTTAAGTACAGACATCAACTTAAGAACACATTTATCTGGTATGGTTTGGATAGACAAAGATGAACAAAAAGATCAAAGCATTGGAACATTAGGAGTAAAAGACAGTGCTGAAAAATATGCAGACGATAACAGTGTTGAGATAGTTGTATGGAAAGTTAAATACCAAAAAGATGGTGATAAATTAACAGAAGTTGAAAGAACTAAAGCAATAGCTTGGGATGGAGAAGGAAAGAAAATAGATTTCATTGATAATAGAATTTATATTAAAGATGGAAAATATTCTATTCCAGAAATTCAAGTTCCTGCTGAAGAAGGTTTAGATACTTCAAAATATGTAATGTCTTATGATGTTGAGTTTGTATATGATGGACAAACATATGAGGCAACTGAATACTTAAAATCTTCAGGAAAAGATTCAGTTAGTGATAAGCTAGCAGAATTTAAGAAAACTGCTGAAGAAACAAAAGGTGAGGATTCAGATTATTCTAAGATTAAAGGTACATCAGCAAAAACTGATTACTCATTAGATTCATACATAGTTGAAAATGCTGATGAAAGAAAAGATTTTGATAGTTACTTTACTGAATTTTATGGTTCAGATAGTACAAGTGGAAATCCAGGAAATTCACCAATAAATGAAGATGGAACAACAAATGGTAAGGCAACTGGTGGCGCTGGAGAATCTCAATATAATTATGTTGAGAAAGGTGAAGAAGCAAATAAAACTGCTGATTTACATTATACTTCAATTGATAAAGGTGATAGTGATGCAGATACTAAAAAGGCTTCAACATTAGTAACTCATGATGATAAAGGTTTTGTATATGACCAATACAAATTTGCAGCAAGAACTTCAGAAGGTGGATTAGTATTCCCATACGAAACAAAATATCATGTTGAGAAAGAATATTATGATAATTTAACATTCCAAAAGAATGCTTATAAACCAGTTGATGAATATTTCAATCAAATAAACTTAGGTTTACTTGAAAGATATCATACTGATATTAGTGTATTAAAAGATTTATATAAAGCAAAGGTTGTTGTTGATGAACAAGAAACTGATTATACATATAATTCATTAGGTGCATTAACAGAGGATAGTATAAATAAAACTGTATTGGCTGGTTATAGAGAAAAAACATATAATATTGGTTTATATGATGCTGATTATAAATATAGATCAAGTGTTTATAACACAGTTACTGATCCAATAACAAAAACAGTTTTAAAAGCAATTAAGGATGAAACAGAATTACGTTTATTTGTAACTTATAAAGTTCAAATTTATAATGGTTCTGAATATACAGATGTTTCTATAAATGAATTTAAAGATTATTATGATGATTCATTAACAATGGTTGGATTAGAAACAGATAATAAGAATATTACAGGATATATTTCTACTTCAAATCAGTCTGAACAGGCTAGAGCAGAACAAGTTTTAGCTGAAAAACCATATGCAAGAAAATTAGTAGCTAATAAAGATGTAAGCAAATTGTATAAATGGAATAAAACAGATGACTTGAGTAATGAATATATTGATAAACTTGAAAGTGATAATACTAAATTAGCTGTTCTTGGTCAAAATGATGAAAATGACTTGAAGTTCGAGAAGATTGAATCTGGAAAAGATGGTTATAAAGCAGCTAGATGTACAGGATTAAGTGCATTATCTTCAGATAAAAAATCTGTAAATGGTGACTTAATGTTAGAACCTGGTGAAGTATATGAAATTTACATTACTTATGAGGTTGATCAAAGTGGATATAAACAAATTCAAGATGCTAAGTCAGCAGATCCTAATAATTCAGAAGCTGGAAAAAATGTTGAAAGAAAAGCATTATTAGATGATAAGAAAAATATTTTTGAAGTTTCAAGATATACATCATCATATACACAAGAAGGTGTAAATAGACATAAGACAACAAGTTATAAAGCTGGACAAATTTCTGGTAGAGTTGATAGAGATTCTGCACCAGATAACGTTAATATGAGTTTAACGAATGCAGATGATAAGTCAAAGATAAATTCTAAATACTTTGAAGATGATACAGAAGCAGCACCAGTAGTTAAAGTCAAATTGAAAATTGATAATGAGGTAAGATCATTAAATGGTGTTGTTTGGGAAGATTCAAGAAAGAACAATGAAGAGGCTGATGGAAAATATGATGAGAATACTGAAAAAGGAATCAAAGATATTGATGTAACTATGGTTGAAAAGGTTAATGTTACATTAGATGATTTAGACAGAATAAAAGGATACATAAATAATAATCAGACATCGTTAACAGATGAGCAGAAAGCTCAGTTTAATGCATTAGAAAAACTTGATTATGAATTTGAATATGTATGGCCAGATAATACATTTGAAGGATATAGTTCAAAGACTGTATCTGGAAATGATGGTAAGTATGAATTCAAGAACTTCGTAGCTGGTAACTATGTTGTAAGATTTGAATATGGAAATAAATCAGAGACATTAAAATATAATGGTCAAGATTATAGAAATACAGCATATCAAACAGGTATGACAAATGCTAAAGCTCAAACTCAAACTCAACCAGATGGTGTAAAGAAAATTTATAATGGTACAACAGATGGTTTAGATGTTGAAGCTGGAAAAGTATCAACATTGAATAACCAATGGCATGATTTATCAAATAATGAACAAGCTAATGAAATGAATAATGCAAGAGTATCAGATGCAAGAGATTATGAGCCAAGAAGATTGATGGTTGATGCTTATTCAAAAACAATTACAAATAAAAATGCTGAAGTGTTAGCTGCATATACAGATGAGGCTGATACTAACTTAACAAATGAATATAAAGCTAAGTTGGCAGAGAATAATGCAGAATTGATAGCAAATACATCAATGGTAGCAAATACAGCAAAATTTGTTGTAGATATTGAAAAACAAAGTGAAATTAAATATGAAGAAAATTCTGATAATACAGAAGGTGCAAATGCTTCTGAAAATGAAGTAAAACATGAATATGTAATTGGCAATATGGACTTTGGTCTAGTAAGAAGAGCTGAAACAAGAATTTATACACAAAAAGAAATTTCTAAGATAGAATTATTAAAGAATGATGGTAAAGAAGTGGTTCTTTCAGTATCTTGTGATGATGAAGGAAATATTATAAAAGCTGGTGGTACTACAGATGAAAACAAAACTGTTCGTGTAGACAAAATTACTGAAATAAATAAGGAAACATTAGCTAAAGGAACACAAGGTTTTAAATATGTAGCTGTTGAAGCAAGTTACTTAAAAGGATTACAAGTAAAATTAACTTACAAGATTACAGTAACAAATAAATCAGAAAATGATTATACAACAGAGTATGTTGCAAATATTAAGAATGCAGCAAAAGCATATGAAACAGCTAAACAATATCAATTTGGTGAAATAGGTGTATTAAATGAAGAAAATAAATATTCTCCATTCAATACAGGAAAAGGAATCATATATGGTCAATATGTAGGTTTACATTACTATACAAATGGTACAGAAGCTACAGAAGATAAAGACTTAACTGAAAAATATAAATTTGCATATAACGGACAAAATAAAGATGTTATTGTAAAAACAACAGTTGACCAGATAGTGGATTATATTGATAATGACATAAGCATAAGCAAAGGAGATACAGAAAGTATAGCTAACCAAACTTGGGTTGAATCATCAGCTAAAGATAGAGAAGAGAAATTATCTTCAATGTCATATGTTGAAAATACAGATAAAACAGATACTAATAATGTAAAAGATGATAACTTGGTAGATAATAAAGGCAGAAAATATGTTGGTACAGGAAAAAATAATATTGTATTAACAGAAAATGAAAATATGACAGCTGAACCTGAAACTATTACATATCAAAAATCTAAATTAATTGATAATGAAGAACCTGCTACTGAATTATTACCAAGTGGTGAAATTGCACCTCAATTAGAAGATAAAAAAGTAGTTATGTATACAACAATAAATGATAGCGTTGTATCAAGTACAGTAAGTAAATACAATACAGAATTTACTAAAGAATTAGCTCCTAAAGATAAGACAAGTATCTCAATAGTTACAACAGCACAAGCTAGTGAAGAAGCAATTAAGAATATGAACTATGATAACTTAATGGAAATTGTAATGTACAGTAACCCAGTAGGTAGAAGAGATACAACTGCAATACCAGGTAATGCTAATATGATAGCTAAACAAGAAGCTGCATATAAAGCTGGATATGACAGGATTTATGAAGATAGGTTATCTGATGAGAAGAAGAATACACTTCCAACAGAAGCTAAAGAAGTAGTGGAAGGCGAAAATGAAGCTGAGAAAACTTATTATTTCTTAGCTAAAGAAGTAGAGATTGCTGATAGTAAGAGTGAAACTGGTAAAAAGACTGTAACAACAGAAAGAGATGCATATGCTGCTAAAGATACAGTAACATTTTCAGAACCAACAGGTTTGAGTTTGGAAAGACAAAAAGCTAATATGGCAATAAGAATTATATTATTAAGCTTAATAATTGCAGCAATAGGAATAATGATAGCAACAGTTGTAGTAGTATTTAGAAAAACTAACTATGATGACACAGATTTATTAAGTGGTGATAGAAAGTAAATAATTCAATAGATATGCGGGGAATAAAATCCTCGCATATTTTTTTATATTATAGAAAAGTTCTCTGAACTTCCTATAATATAAATACTTTGCACAGAAATTTGCATAGCAAATTTCGTACATGAACAATTAAATGTGGGCTGAACTCTATAATTTAAAATATGGAAAAATTTAATCAGCCAACTATTGTTCTATAAAATATCGGTGCAGAGAAATTTGTTAAAACTTGCAGTTTCTGGGATGTCGTAGTATAATCTTAAAAAACTTTGGAGGTGCAGGCATATGAAAGTTGAGTTCATCTTTTTATTATTATTGCTTGTATGGTGGATTGTTTTCAATCGTTACACGAAATGGAGGCTTGAGTTAGGAATTGATTTTTGTGCACGGTCAGAAGAGCTTATAGGAATTTATAATGATTATAAGAACTTAGAATCGCAAAATGGAACTTTTGAACTTGGTCAAAGGTATTTTGTTGCGGAATATAATTCAGAGGAAATTAAAGAGTTTTTCATGCAAATGGAGTATGCATTGGCAGTAATGTTTGATCAATATGACGTTATTGAAAAAATGGAGTATGATTTTGCAGAGGAGGATTGGAATTATATTCAGGAGCAACATCAGAAACTTCAAAATATCGAGAATAACCTTCGGTATGAGAAGTGGGTGCATGGTTTAGCAAATAATTAACTGGAAAAAAGCGGGGAGATGTCCCTGCTTTTTTCTTGTAATCTTTTATAAATAATGATAAGATAAATGCTAGAATGAAAGGTGAGTTTAATGAGAGATTTAACAAATGATATTGTTGTTCAAACAACTAAAGATGGAATGAATTATTTACAGTTTAAAGTTTTATTAAATTTAGGGGTAAAGCATGCATATGCTATGAAAAGCGATAAGCTTAAGCTTAAATATTTTGGAAAAACTTTGGATAAAACTGGTGAGAATGAATCATATAAAGTGCTTTGTGAGTGCATTGGTTTAGATTCTAAAAATTTGGTTAGACCTTTACAAAGTCATACTGATGTTGTTAAAGAGATTGATAAGGTTTATGAGTCTTTTTTACTTAGTGATGTTGATGGTTTGATTACTGATAAAAAAGATATAGTATTAGCAACAACAAATGCTGACTGTATTTTGTATTTGTTGTATGACAAGAAAAAGAAAGTTATTGCTAATGTTCATTCAGGTTGGAAGGGTTCATATCAGAGAATTATAGAGAAAACTGTTGATAAATTGATTAAAGATTATGGATCAAATCCTGAGGATATTATTGTTTGTATTTGTCCAAGTATTCGTAAATGTTGTTTTGAAGTTAGTACTGATGTTAGGGATATGTTTTATGATAGATTTTCTTTTTTAGAAAATATAAATGAATTTATCTTGAATGGTTATAATGATGGAAAATATTTTATTGATACTGTTGGAATTAATAATTGTTTGTTAAAAGCTAAGGGAATTGAAGCAAGAAATATTTATGATTCTGGAATTTGTAGTTTGTGTAATAGTGATGTCATTCATTCATATAGAGGTGAGGGAAAAGAGTATTCTTTATCTACGGCTATTATTGCTTTACCAGAAGATGAATAAGTAGGGGATGTTTAAGTATGTATGAGTCTTTTGAAGAACTAGAAAATGGTATACAAAATTGTAGTAAGTGTAAATTATGCAAGAATAGAACTAATATTGTATTAGGTGTTGGAAATAAAAATGCAAAGTTGATGTTTATTGGAGAAGGCCCAGGAGCGGACGAGGATATTCAAGGAATTCCTTTTGTGGGTAAGGCTGGTAAACTTATGGATATGGCTTTTCAAGGTTTAGGAATAGATAGAGAAAAGGTATATATTGCTAATGTTGTTAAATGCAGACCCCCTATGAATAGAAATCCAGAGCAAGATGAGATGAATGCATGTTTAGATTATTTGAGAAATCAAGTAATGCTTGTAAAACCTGATGTGATTGTGTTACTTGGAAGTGTTGCTTTGAAAGCAATTTTGGGTAAAGAATATTCAATTACGGCTTCAAGAGGTAAGTGGGTTGATAAAAAAGGGATTAAATATATGCCTACTTTTCATCCAGCTGCTTTGCTTAGAGATGAGTCTAAAAAAATTAGTTTTTGGAAAGATTTAAAAGAAGTTATTAGGGTAATGGATAAGGAGTATAATGGAATTTAAAATTATTTATGGTAGAAGCGGTTGCGGTAAGACTACTTATATTTTTAATGAAATTAAAGAGAAGATAAAGGGTAAAAATAAGATTTATATTATTGTGCCTGAACAGTTTTCTTTTTCTGCGGAGAATCATTTGCTTGAGACGATTGATGGAAACAGCAGTATTAATGCTGAAGTTCTTACTTTGAGCAGAATGGCGAATAGGGTTATTAATGAAGTACTTGGAAATGTGACTACTCATTTGTCTAAGATTGGTAAGTCTATGATTGTTTATGATGCAATTGATTCTTTGAAGAAGAATATGAATTTTTTGCGTAATTCAGATAAAAATTTGGAACTTTCTTTGAGAATGATTACTGAATTTAAGAAGCATAATGTTAATGCTGAAATGATTGATGAGGTAATGGAGAAGGTTGATAATAAGTATTTACAGCTTAAGCTTGCTGATGCGAGAAATATTTTGAAAAAGTATCAGGACAGGATTCAAGGAAATTATATTGATGAAGCGGATAGTTTGGATTTGCTAGCTCAAAATATTGAGTTGGTGGATTTTTTTAATGATGCAATTATTTATATTGATGAATTTGCAGGGTTCACGCCGAATGAGTATCAGATTATTGAGAAGTTGTGTACTTTGGCAAAAGAGATTAATGTTACGATTTGCACAGATTCTTTAGAGAAAGTGGATAACGTTGATGAAAGTATTTATTATTTTAATCAAATTTGTGCGGAAAAATTGATTGAGATTGCTAAGCGTAATGGTTGTTTTATTAATAAGGTTGATTTGGGTGATTCAAAGAAGTTTAAGAGTAAGGAGTTGGAGGTTTTGGAGAAGAGTATTTATTCTGTGAAACCGCTTGTTTGCAAAGAGAAAACGAAGGATGTTTCTTTGTTTATTGCTCAAAATCCGTTGACTGAGATTGAGAATGTTGCTCAGAAAATCTTGAAACTTGTAAAGCAGGGAAATTATAGATTTAAAGATATTGCTGTTGTTTGTGCGAATATTGATACGTATGCAAGCGATGTTAAATCTGTTTTTGAGAAATATGAGATTCCTGTTTTTATTGATGAGAAAAAAGATATTAATAATAATGTTTTGATGAAGTACATGGTTTCTTTGCTTAACGTGTTTACTACAAATTTTTCTTATGAGGCGATGTTTTCTTATATTAAGTCTGGGATGTTTGATATTCCAGAGGATGATATTTTCTTGCTTGAAAACTATGTTAATAAGTGGGGAATTAGAGGTTCTAAATGGTATAAAGAAGATTTTGAATTTGAAGAAAAGAATGATGTACAAGATAGGATAAATGATGCAAGAAGAGCGATTGTTGTTCCAATTATGGATTTTAAAAAGAGTTTGACTGGAGAAAAGACTGCGAAGGAAATTAGCTTGAATTTATATGAGTTTATCCAGAAAAATGGAGTTCAACAGAAAATCTTGGATAGAGCTGATGAGTTTGAAAAAGCAGGAGATGTTGAACTTGCTGAGGAATATAGAAATGGTATTAAGCTATTTTTTGATGTGCTTGATGAGATGATTTTAATTTTTGATGATGAGAAGATGTCGTTTGATAGGTTTAATAAGATTTTACAGATTGGTATTTCAAAGTCTGAGTTTGGTAAGATTCCAACGTCTTTTGATCAGGTTTTGTTTGGAGATATTGATCGTTCTAAGTCAAGAGAGATTAAGGCACTTTTTTTAGTCGGATTGAATGATGGCGTGATACCTAGTATTGTGAAGGATGAAGGTTTTATTAATGACAATGATAGAGAGTTGCTTAAGGAGAATGATGTTGAGCTTGCTAAGAATTCGATTGAGCTTTTATATGAGAATCAGTTTAATATTTATAAAGTTTTAGCAACTCCTGAGGAGAGGTTGTTTTTGTCTTATTCTGTTGCTGATGAGGAAGGCAAGGCTCTTAGAAATTCTATTTTGATAGCACAAATTAAGAAGATTTTTCCTGAACTTTCTGAGGAAAGTGATGTGGTTTTTAAAAACTATGAGATTACTACTAAGGAAGCTACGTTTGATTGTGTTATTGATAAGTACAAAGAGCTTATTGATGAAAATGAGATTGAGCAAGAATGGAAAGATGTAATTGCTTGGTATAAGGAAAATGAGGCTCAGAGAGTTAAGAGAGTTTTTGAAGGTGCAAATTTTACGAATGTTCCTGAAAAAATTTCTTATGAAAATATTAAGAGAATGTATGGAAGTAGTTTGAGAACTAGTGTGTCTAGACTTGAACAGTATAGAAGATGTCCGTTTTCATTCCATTTGAAGTATGGTTTGAAGCTTAAGGAAGAGGATGAGTTTAAGATTAGAGCTCTTGATACAGGTAATTTTATGCATGAGGTTATTGATGAGGTGTTTTCTAAGATTGAGGATAAGGATTTCGATGTGAAAACGATTTCAAAAGAGGAGCTTTATAAGATTATAGAGGAGATTATTAATCAAAAGCTTGGAATGCATAAGAATTATATTTTCTCAAGTTCGCCTAAATTTGTGGTTTTGACTAGAAGACTTAAGAAGGTTGTTTATGAGTCTATTGATTATATTATTGAACAGTTAAAAAATAGCAAGTTTGAACTTTATGGTCATGAGATTGAATTTAATGAGAAGGCTGAGTTTAAGCCTATGAAAATTGAGCTTGAGAATGGTAATCAGGTTGTTGTTACTGGAAAGATTGATAGGGTTGATGTGGCTAGAACTGCTGATAATACTTATGTTAGAATCATTGATTATAAATCTTCTGTAAAGGATGTAGATTTGAATCAAGTTGTTTCTGGTATTCAAATTCAGCTTCTTACATATTTAGATGAAATGGCTGAGCAGAAGAATTTTGAGTCTGCTGGAGTGTTGTATTTTAATTTACTTGATACGATTGTTAAAGCAGATAAGAATTTGAGTGATGAGGAAATTAAAAAGCAGCTTAATAAGAAGTTTAGAATGAAAGGCTTGGTTGTGGCTGATTTGGATATTGTTAAGATGATGGATTCACGTATTAGCCCATCTAATTATTCTGATTCTGTTCCTGTTTATTTGGATAAGGAAGGGAATATTAGCAAGTCTAAGTCAAATGTTTTGGATAGGGAAAAGTTTGATAGGCTTCAGAAGTATACAAAGCATATTATTTCAGAAATTTCTAATGAAATTTTTGGAGGAAATGTTGATATTAAGCCTTATTATATGTCTAAGAAGACTCCTTGTGAGTATTGTGAATATAAGTCTGTTTGTAATTTTGATCCAAAGCTTAAAAATAATGAGTATAGGTATATTAGGAATATGTCTAAGGATTATGTAATGGATGAAATTATGAGTAGAGAAGAGTAAGATAAAAAATTTAAAAGCAAGATGTGATAATTAGTTATTTATCATATCTTGCTTTTTATAAAGAAAGTTTTCTGAAATTTTTATTATACAAAAACAATAATGCAGAGAAATTTATTTTGCAAATTTCTCAAACGAACAAAGACGTAGACTTAAAAAGTATATTGTTATTCTCCAAATATAAAGTCTTTTATTGTTGTTATAATTTCTTGAATTTTGGACATTTTTTTAACTGATGTTTCCATTGGTAAGTATGCACCATATTTTTTTGGAATGTCTATTACAGTTCCATATTTGATGATTTGATTTTTCTTAAAGTTTATATCTTTTTTCATTTGTTCACAGAAAGTATCATAAAATGTGTAATTTTCTGGTGTAATTAGATATTTTTTGAATTCAATTAGATCATTTTCAAATTCTCTTATATCATCAAATGTATCTATTTTTATAAATTTCTTTTTAAAGCAGTTTTCAATTATTTTATTTTGAATTTTGATTGTTATATTTCTGATTGATTTTTTCTTTGACTCTATTTGATGTTGAAGTAGCCTTGATTTTTCTAAGCTAGATTCTGAATACTTTAATTTTTGAGATAGAGTTGCTAGTTCATTTTCTATGTGTAATAGCTTATCTAATTCAATTTCTATTTCAAAGAAAGCATCGGGAGTAGAGGCACTTGTGAATGCTCTTTCAAACATTGGTGAACTATATAATGTACTAAAATATAAAGCTTCTTCTCCTGTGAAATATGTCATTTGAGATACTAAAGCACATTCTATTGGATAAAATTCTGGACTTTCAGAAATGAATGTCATGCCATAGTATGTAACTGTATCAAAATTAGTAGATGAAGATGTCCTGCCAGCTATAAGTTGTACAGCAGCTTCATTTAGGGCTATACCTGTTTCTGCGTTAAGGTCGTATAGACCTAATTTTACTAAATTACCTTTTGAATCTTTAAATTCTTGAAGGTAGTGTATACATTCATGAATTGCTGCAATATCCATTTTATTTAAATCTAAATTTTCATTGAAATATATAGAGTTATTTCCATATACATATTTTGCACTTGCATTGTCTTGCATTGATGCAACATACATATCTAGTCTTGAAATTTGTATGAAAAGCTCACTTTGAGATAAGTGTAAGTCTGGAAATGAAGTACATAGCTTTTCAGCAATAAATGATGCGATTTTATTTATATGCATTGTATCAAGTTTTCTTATGTTTTCTATTCCTTCTTTTCTTAAAAGTAAGTTGATTCCCATTTTGTTCTCCTTAGATTTTTATACATTTTTATTATACTAGGTTTTATTTGTAAATGGTATATCTTTTTAGTAAAAAAAATATTACAGTGTGGTTACAAAGTTTGTTATGAATGTTGGAAAATTTTTTATAAAAAATTTCTATTTTGATGCAAAAAATGTAAAAATGCACATTATTGAAATAAAAAACGTGTGGTAAGTTTTAATGATTTTTTTGGGGATTAAAAAATTTAATAAAAAAGGGTGAAATAAAAATGAATGAAGGATTATCAATAGTCCCTATGGGTTTTGTTGATTTTAAGTGGTTTTTGTAAAAGAAAAGATATATTAAAATTATATATGGCAAAAATGCGGGATGAGTAGATATTTCCGTAGGTTTGGTAGATTTACTAATATTATATATTACTTAATAGGGGGCTTGAAAAAATTTTAAAAACATTTAAAATGCAGGTAGTATAAGGAGAAATATATATGAAGAAGAAAAAAATAATTCCTGCAATTTTGGCGGGTGTTGCTTTGCTTTCAATTAATTCGAGTGTAAAAGCAACTGATTATTATGAATTGAAAAATGTACAACAAATGTTAAGTGATGATGGAAAACAGATGAGTATTGAATATCGACCTAAAAGTTTGAGTTCTTCTGGAACTAAGTTTTTAAGTAATGTTTTTTCAAGATTTGCAGAAAATAATGTTGGAGTTTCTTTGCCATCTTCATATATTCCAACATTTAAAGGTGATTTAAAAGTTAAAAATCAATTAGTTAATGGAATTGATTCTACAGAATGTTGGGCAAATTCATTTGCATCTGCATGTGAGGCATATAATTATGCTAATGGTTTGGCAAACAGCGGTGAAGAGTATTCAGGACGTCATATTAATTATTCATGTAGTAATGTTTTTGCCGATCAGACTATTACAAAAAATGCTTTTAATAGAGATGCTAAAATGTCAAATGGTGGAAATTTTTATCTTGATTTTGCTTATGCAATGAATAAACAAGGTCCTGTGTTAGAATCTGATATGCCTTCAACAGGGAATGTGTCTTATATAAATTCTGATCAACTGGAAACAGAAAATGATATTCAATTAGATATTAAGGAATATTCATACTTTCCTGCAGTTTATAAAAAGTACTTAGATGATGGTTCAATAGAATATTATAATGGTTTAAAGTATGCTACAAAAGAATACAAAGATAAAATAGATAATGTAAGTTTGATAAGAAATACTATAAAGCAACAAATTAAAGAAAATGGTGCTGTTATGGCTACGATTTATCAAGTAGCTCCTGATAAAGATATATACATGCAACCAATAGAAGGGAGTAATCAAATAGTACCTGCTAATCATGCAGTATGTATTGTGGGATGGGATGATAATTATTTTCCAGAAAATGATGATTATATTTATGGAAAAATGACAGGTTGGAAAAATAAAGGAGCATACATTGCCCTAAATTCATATGGCGATGATATGTATTATGATGGTTATGTATATATTTCATATGATGATTTTTACGTTGAACAGTTTGTTGCAGGAATAAAAACTGCAGAAATTGCAGATTCTGATTATGTATATTTACATGATGAATTGGGAACTGCATCAAATACACCAATAAGTAAGAATGATGGTTCGGGAGAAGCTTTAAAAAATGTTTCTGTAGTAAATATTTTTGATAGAACTACAGTTATGAATGAAAAGTTAAATGGAATAGGAATTCCTTCTTATGCTGATCAATTAGCTGATGTATATTATACAGAAACTTTTAATACAGATGGAACTCCTACTAATTTTAAAGTATTAAAGCAAAATATGGATATTGGAATTGGAGAGACATATTTAGACTTGAGTAATATAAAATTAACAAAATCAAAATTTGCAATTTGTGTTACTTATAAAGGAAAAGGTTCATATGCGGCAGAAATTCCGATTGAGCTAAAAAATGATACTTTATATAAATATGCAATTTCTAAAGAAGGCGAAAGTTATATAATTTATACTGATACGTCTGATTTAAGTTTTGATTATACATCATCATCAATGTATAAGTTTACGACTATTAAAGATAATGAGAAAAATATCGCAAATTTTGGTATAAGGGCATATACAGAAGAAGAAAACAATAATCCTACTCCGACACCAACTCCATCTGAATCAGTTACACCAACACCTTCAGAAAGCCCAACACCTTCAGAGAGCCCAACACCAACACCGAAACCTACAAGTAAAATAACAAGTACAAAATATAAAATAAATAATAATTTGATAACAAGAGTGCCAACTAATACAACTATGAATGAATTCAAAAATAGTATAACTGTAGATGGTGAATATCAAATTGTAGATAAAAATGATAAAGCTGTTGCAACCACTTTGGTAAGAACAGGGTATAAGGTAAAAATAGGCAATGAAGTATATACTATTTCAGTAGTATCTGATATTTCAGGTTCAGGAGCCAATGAATACACGAGAGTACTTGATATTGCTAAAATAAGAGCTCACATAGTTGGATTGAAAGGTTCAATCTTAACAGGAGCACAATTAGATGCAGCAGATATAAATGGAAATGGACAGGTAGATGTTATAGATTTAGCAAAAATGAGGAAAATATGTGTAGAATAAAGGCAATAAGGGGTTGACGTAAAATGGAAAACACGTTATAATAATGTTTGTAAAGGAGAAATTTGAATGGAAAGAAAGAAAATTGTAATTACATTGTTGACTGTTTTGGTAGTAATGTTTTTAATGGTTGGAAAATCATTTGCTGCGGGTTCTTATTCTGCTAGCTTAACACCAAATAATTCAAAGACTTCAAAAGGTTCAGAAGTAAAAGTAACATTAAAGCTTTCTGGTATCAGTGTTGATGGAGGAATAAATGCTTTAACAGCTACTTTAAAATATGATTCAGATGTTTTATCATTAAAGAAATCAGATGTTAAAGGAATGAATGACTGGTCTGTTACTTATAATGAAGATAATAATAAATTAGCAATAGATAGCGGTGAGCCTGTAACAGAGGATACAGAAATTGCTACATTTACATTTAAAGTAAATGATAGTACATCAGCTACAACAGCAGCAATACAACTTGTATCAATTGCCGCAGGTAATTCATCAATAAGTGAAGAAGTAAAGATTTCTGATATTACAACAAATATTAGTATAGGAACATCTATTAACCCATCTACATCACCAAGTGAAGAACCAAGTGAGTCACCAAGTACTTCACCAGTAGAGAATACAACAAACAGAGTGGTTAATAATACACCATCAGAAAACAAAACTTCAAATTCAACAACAACTAAGAACGAAGCAATGCCATATACAGGTGCTGAAAATTATGTTTTACCATTAATGTTAGCACTAGTTGTTCTTGGAATAGTATCTTTTGTGAATTATAAGAAAATTGAAAGCAAATAAAAAATGATTTTTTAGCAACTCCATGTAAGGGGTTGTTTTTTTTTTATATAATAGGAAAGTTATGTAACTTTCCTATTATATAAAAACTACATTGCACAGAAAATTTATTTCATAAATTTTCGCACACGAACAAATTTACTGAAAATTTCAATTTTATTTAGTACGATAAAAAGTAGAGTTAAGACTGAAAATTGAAAATTTTCAGATTTGTTCTGCCTAAAAAAGTTAAGAGAAATTAATAATAGGGCATATAAATTTTAATTATTTTTTTGCCTTATATTGTAGTTTTGGTGTATAATTATGCTTATGAAAAAAGAGTAAGGATGTTATATTAAAATGGCAAAAAAATTGTTAGTAACAGAGAAACCAAGTGTGGCAATGGAGTTTGCTAAAGCACTTAAATTGAATACGTCTAGGAAGAATGGTTATTTGGAATCTGATGAGTGGATTATTACATGGTGTGTTGGTCATTTGGTAACAATGTCTTATCCAGAGAAATATGATGAGAATTTAAAAAAATGGCGTTTAGATACACTTCCATTTATTCCAAAAGAATGGAAATATGAGATTATTCCTCAGGTGGAAAATCAATTCAATATAATAAAACAGTTAATGCAGAGAGAAGATATATCTGAAATATATAATGCGGGTGACTCTGGGCGTGAAGGAGAGTATATTCAACGTTTAGTGTTTATGATGGCTCATCCAAATCCTAATGCTGATATGAAAAGAGTGTGGATTGACTCACAAACAGAGGAAGAAATTTTAAAGGGAATACGAGAAGCTAAAGAACTTTCATATTATGATAGTTTAGCTGATTCTGCTTATTTGAGAGCAAAAGAAGATTATTTGATTGGTATTAATTTTTCTAGATTATTGTCTATAATTTTTGGTAGAAGATTGGCAAAACAATTAGAAGAAGAACGAGTTTCTATTTCTGTTGGTAGGGTTATGACTTGCGTTTTAGGTATGGTTGTAATGAGAGAAAGAGAAATTAGAAATTTTAAGAAAACAAAGTATTATAAAATTTCTGGTGAATTTGGTGAAAATGATTTCTTTAGAGCTGAGTGGAAAGTTAGTGAAGGTTCAAAAATGTTTGAATCTCCATATTTGTATAATGAAACAGGTTTTAAGAAAGAAGAAATTGCAAATAAATTTATAGATTCTTTGAAAGGAAAGGAAGCTATAATTGAAAATGTTAAAAAGTCAAAGCAAAAAGAGAATCCACCTTTGTTATTTAATTTGGCTGAAGTGCAAAATGAGTGTACAAAAAGATTTAAAATTAAGCCAGATGAAACTTTAGAGATTATTCAAGAGTTATATGAAAAAAAATTAGTTACTTATCCAAGAACCGATGCGAGAGTTCTTTCAACTGCAATAGCCAAGGTAATTACAAAGAATTTGAATGGACTTGCTAAAGGTTTTAAGAATGAGGAAGTACAGGGAATTTTGACAAAGATGTCAGCTGAAAAGTATTCAACTAATTTGACAAAAACGAAGTATGTTAATGATTCTAAAATTACAGATCATTATGCTATAATTCCTACGGGACAAGGGTTTGAAAACTATGATGGCTTATCAGAATTAAAGAAAAATGTATATATATTAATTGTTAAGAGATTTTTGAGTATTTTTTATCCACCTGCTGAATATAACAAAATAGCTGTAACGGTTAAGATAGATAATGAAGAGTTTTTTGCAAATGAAAAGGTTTGTGTAAATAGAGGTTATCTAGATGTTATAAAAGGTGAAGCTGATGAAAAAGAAAGTAATATGGAAACATTGAAGAAATTGAAAAAAGGTGAGAAGATTCCGGTACATCTATTGGAAACTAAAGAAGCAGAGACTTCACCTCCTTCAAGATATAATTCAGGTTCTATGATTTTGGCAATGGAGAATGCAGGAAAACTTATAGAAGATGAGGCATTAAGAGAACAAATTAAAGGCGCTGGAATAGGTACTAGTGCTACAAGGGCTGAGATTATGAAGAAGCTTGAAAGAATAGGATATATTGCTATTAATCCTAAAACACAAATTATTACACCTACTGAAAAAGGTGAGGCAATTTATGATGTTGTGTTTGCATCAATGCCTGATATGCTTAATCCAGAATTAACTGCAAGTTGGGAGAAAGGCTTAGATATGGTGGCTAAGAAAGAGATTGAACCAGATGTGTTTATGGGAAAATTGGAGATGTATATTCGTAAAAAAGTTGGAAAGTTAGTAATTAATATGTGATAATGTGAAAACTTGTGGAAAACTAAGAAATGGATACGAAATTTTGTGGATAATATTCTGTAAGGGCATATTACATAAAATTCCAATAACATTAGAAAAGTGGCGAGTTTCAATAAAAACTATCAAAATGTAACAAAAAAGAGATGAAAATTATATTTAAAACAAAGAAAAGTCTTTAGACATGCTGTCTAGAGACTTTTTTTATTACATTTGACTATAAGCCTAAGAAAATGTGAAAAAGCTTCCATTGACGCACGTGCGCGCGCGTTTAAAATAAATATTAGATTTAATATTTATAAGGAGCGAAAAAATGTTAAAGAATAAGAACCAAAAAACATTACCAAAAAAGAAAATTTTAATAGGAGCAGCCATAGCAATAATTGCAGTAATAGTAGCAGTAATTGCAATAATGATGGCAAACAATGAAGAAAAAACAAAGAAATTAAAAAGAGTGTCAGATCCGGAATTAGCAAGAGCAATGACTTATGACCAATTTGCTGATGGAGATGAGAATATAGAAGGTACAGACTATGTTAAGTTTAGTGCTTTCTTTTTGCGTGACGTAAACAATGATGGATACGCAGAAAAAATTAAAGGAACATGTAAACAAATTGGAAAAGAAGATACGCTATACATGGAAGTAAATGTTCAAACAGAAGGAATGTTAAAAAACGGAAAAATCGAAATAGACGGAAAGAACTTTTACTTAGTAACAACAGTACCAAAAGATAATGAATTAAAAGATAACTATGTAAGCACAAATACAAAGGTAATGGAATTTTCAGACTTAAACAATGGAACACAAAAACTTTTAACAGGTGTAATTAGAAGTGGTGATTATTCTTATTCAAGCAGCACAGCAAGTGCAATAGGCTCTAATATAAATAATTTATCAAGAGAGGATAATAAGATTATTTTTACAGGTGTATATGTTGATGATGCTGGCAATGAGACTGAGATTAGAAAAGAGATTGATTTGACAACTGATTGGTATGGTTCGACTTCTGCTGATTTGTATGCGCAGGGTTCAACTCAGTATGATATAGAGACAAGGAAGGATGAGACAAAGGGAACTATTGTATTTGATGTTGATATTACTTATTTTACCAATTCTGCTGATAATCTACTGCCTGCGTTGAAAAAAATAGGTTTTTGTAATAAAAAAGATAATGAAATAAGATATATTTGTTTTTGAGGTGCTAAAACTCTGCTATTAGTAGGTTTTAGCACTTTTTTTGTTAATATGGCTATTTTTTTGAAAATACTGTCATTGACTCTTATTATTAAACTTCTAAAATAAGGATAGGAATATAAAAAATAATGAGGTTTGAAAATGCGAGAAAGAGTGGAAAAAGCAAAGAATTTTTTGAAAGAGAATAGGGTTTCTATTATATCGTTTGTTATTTTGTTTGTATTAACTTTTGCAGTTATTATTCGTTTGGTAAGTACTGAAAATAATAAGGCTGAAAAGAGTGTAAAAGTTAATGATCCAGAATTGGCAAGAGCGATGAATTATGACAGATTTGAAGATGGTGATGAGGATATTGGCGGAACGAATAATGTTAAGTTTAGTGCATTTTTCTTGAGAGATGTTGACGGAGACGGCTACGCAGATAAGATTAAGGGAACTTGTAGAGAAGTAGGTACTGATGATTCTTTGTATATGGAGATTGAGGTTAAGGATGAGGGTGTTTTAAAGAATCCAAAGATTGAGATTGATGGGCAAAACTTTTATTTAGCTATGTCTTCTCCAAAAGATAATGAGTTTAAAGAAAATTATATAACTTCAAATGCTAAGATTGTTGAGTTTAATGATTTTAATGCTGGAACTAAAAAAGTTTTTTCTGGTTTAGTTAGAAGTGGTGATTATACATATTCTGATTTACGTATGAATGCAATTTCAAATAATATTAATGATATGTCAAGAGATGACAATAAAATTGTTTTTTCAGGTACGTTTGTTGCAACTGATGGAACAGAGATAGAGATAAATAAAGAAGTTAATTTATCTGTTGATTGGTATGGAACAATGAAAACAGAAATTTCTACAAAGACTTCTGCATATTATGATTTGGATTCAAGAATAGATACAGATAATTCTAAAATTAATTTAGTCGCAACTATTCAAACTGATGAAATAAAAAATCAATTGGTGATTAGTAAAAATTATGTTGAAGGAACAATTCCTCAATTGAATGGTTATGATCCTTTGGAAGTTTCTTGTTCAGATGCTAATGTTAAATTTTCTTACGATGATACTGAAAGAAAATTTGTTATAACTAAGGAAGCTACAGTGGATGCAGATAGAGAAGTTAATTTAAGTGTTCCAAGAAATAATGTATATTCTTTGAATATTGTTTATCCTCTAGAAGCATATATTTCAATGGGAGTTGATAGTGTACAAATTCAAGTGCCTGTTTTATCTTACTATGAAGGATTTAATAATCCAAATGCTGAATTTACTAATCCATATAAATCAGATGTTGTAAAAGATAATTTGGTTTATTCATTTAGCAGAGTGCTTGCAACTGAAAATACAATTTCTGCTACTGTTGGTAAGTATGTTGCATCTCCAACTAATAATTACATTATTTCAAAGGATAATATTTTAGATGCATACAAGACTACAACTGATGTTGTTGAGAATGATATTTATCCTGTAAGATGGTATATGTCTAGAGGTACTGATGAGTATGATGATGGGGTAGTTTTGGCTGAGCAGGATGATGGAGGAAATAAGATTTCAGATAATTTTATTTTTAATAATCTTTCAGAAGGTGATATGACTAATTTTGTTAATAATATTGGTATTGCTTTTTCTGGTGCGGATGCATTTTTGAATGCAGATGGTTGGATTAAAGTTTATGATGATGATACTGATGAATTATTGGTTACTTTTACTAAAAATAATTGGAGTGATTATACAGAAGATAGTTTTTATAAATATAAATTACCTGTAAAGCATGTTAGAGTAGAAACTAGTAAAACTAATACATCTTCTGCTATGTATGTTTATAATATTAAAGAGATAGATAATGAGGTTTTATCTAATGAGTATTCTGAAGATCAGATTATTTCAAGTAGATATATTGTATCAACTGTGACTGCTAAGATTGGAGCATATGCTAATACTGTTCAAGGTAGAGCAATTTATGGTGTTCCATATTCTATAGCAAACTTGAAAATTAGCCAAAATAATTTTTCTACGCAAACAACAGAGAAAAATTGTGAGGTTAATATTGAGGCTCAATACCAAGAAAATTGTAATGAAAATGAATGGAAAAATGGTAAGTTTTTATTGCAGTTACCTAAAGGAATTTTAATTGCTAATATCAATAAAATTTCTACTAGTAATGATAATGTTAAAATTAAAAATTACGAATATTATGAAAATGATGGTGTGAAGTTTATTAAGATTATTACTCAAAATGATGTTCCTCAAAAATATAATATTATATTGAATTTAGACATTACACCAGATCCACGTATTTCTACTACTTATGATTTGATTGAGTTATGGGCAAGTAATGAGGTATATGGTGAATATTATAATGCTGGTAGAGATATTTATGATATCAATGGTGATTTAGATACTACTGATATGGTTGCTTATGATAATACAGATATTGTTTTGAATGCCCCAGAAATTTTACTTACAAATCAAATTGCTACTGATTATGATAAAAATGGATCATTAGTTGTTTCACCTCAGATTGCTGATGTTGAAGCTTCTACAGATGATGTTGTTGATCATACAGTTAAGATTGGAATGCAAATTAAAAATAATTATTCTAATATTGTTAGTGATATTGATTTGATGGGTGTTGTTCCTTTTGAAGGAAATAGAAACATATTAAATAATGGAGATTTACATTCTGCTTTTACTACTGAAATGTTATATGGAGGAATAGAGATTCCGGAGGCTTTACAAGGAAAAGTTAATGTATATTATTCAGAAAATGAAAAGCCAAGCAAGGATTTATCTAATACATCAAATGGGTGGAAAACGGCTAATGAAATTAGTGATTGGTATAAAATAAAGAGTTATTGGATTGATTTTGGTAATACTACAATTGATTCAATGGCTGAGTATGTATTTTATTATACTGTTAGAATTCCTGCTGGAACGGAGTTTAATAAGATTGCATATAGTCATTATGGTATAGACTTTGCATTGAATACACCTGAAGGCAAGTATGTAATGCAAACTGAACCTACAAAATTAGGTATTAGAATTGTTGAAAAATACAAATTAGAAGTTACAAAATATCAAGAGGGATCAGATAAGGTTTTATCTGGTGCTACTTATAGAGTTAAAGGTACTACTCTTGGAGATATAAAAACAGCTACAACAGGCGCTGATGGAAAGTTAGTTTTTGATGATTTATATACGTTCCAAATGTATGAGTTGTCAGAGGTTGATGCACCTGAAAATTATGAAGTTAATGATACTTCTATAAAGTTTAATATGAATGTTACGGATAATGGAGTTCATAATCTTGAAATAGCTAATGCTATTGAAATTGGTGATAATGAATTTTATAGCCTTGAAAAAGTAGAGAACAGATATGTTGCTAAATTTAAATTAGAAGATAGACCAAAGGTTAAATTGAATATTTTAAAAGTTCAAAAAGACGATGAAAATGAAAAAATAAGTGGTATTCGTTATAAACTTACAGGTTATGGATTGCCTGATGAAGGTGTAATTGGAACTACTGATGGTAATGGCGTATTGGAGTTGAACGGGGGTCAGATTGGACAAGAATATACTTTAGAAGAGACTAAAGCTTCTGGTTATTATTTAGCTGATCCAGTTGTGTTTAAGGTAAATAGAACAGGTAGTGTATATTCTGTGGATTTTGTATCTGGAAAAGTTAAGAAAAATAGTATTACTGTTGATGAGGGATTACCTGTTTTAAATGTGGAGATCGAAAATGAAAAAATTCCTTCATATAATTTGGAAATTACGAAAATAAAGAGAAACCTTGATTCTTCAGAGAATGTTACATATATAAGTGGTGCTAAATTTAGATTGTTTAAGGATTCTAAGTTAATTGGAGAATATGAGACAGATGCAAATGGTAAAATTCTTATAAATGATTTATATAAGTATGTTGACGGTAAGCAAGAAAGTGGAGAATATGTGTTAAGAGAGGTTAGTGTTCCTTTAGGATATTCTAAAATAAGAGATATTACTTTTAGAGCTAAGCAAGTTAATGATACATTAGAATTTATTGAGGATTTGCCAGAAGGTAAAGAACCTAGAAAATATACTGTTGAAGATAATACTTTAAAATTAATGATTGAAGATAGTCCTATATTTGAGATTTCAAATGTTGATGGCGAAAATAATACTCCTGTTGCTAGTGCTAAGTTTGCTATTTATAATGTTGAAGGTGAAGAGACTCCGGCACTTGATAGTAATGGAGTTGTTGTTGGAACTAAGGAAAACATTGATGGAAAAGATGAATATGTTGTGACGTCTGATGAACTTGGAAAGATAAGTGTTGATTTAGCAGAAGGTTTATATGTGGCTAGAGAAGTTCAATCATCTGATATGTATGACATTTCTGATTCTGAATATTATTTTGGTGTTGGAATGCATACTGACTCAATTAATGAATTGCAAAAGTTATCTGTTGTGCATAAGAGAAAAGAATTTAAGATTACTACTGATGTTAAAGAAGTTTGCGGTACAAAAGGTGGAACGATTTCCGGTGAAAATGATGATGTTTATGAGATTGTAAAATATGGTGATTCTTCAACAAAAGAATTGAGAATTGTTCCTAATGCTGGATATGAATTGACTGAAATTGCTGTTAATAATCAAGAAATTGAATTTGTGTCTGATGCTGATGGAAGTTATGTATTGCCAGCTTTTAGTAATGTTCAAGAAGATAAAAATATTGTTGTAACCTTTATTCTTACTGAGAACAAAGCGATTGTTAATAACATAGATAGTGCTAGTAAAGAGGCAATTGTTGGTTCAGTTTTTGAATTTAAACAGACTGAGAGCTATGAAGGTAACACGGAGATGTTTAATGTTACTGCTAAAGCAAATAGACTAGGTAAGGTTATAACGCAATTACCTTTTGGAAAATATGAGGTTAGACAGATTTCTGTTCCAGATGAATATTTCTTAAATGAAGATGTGAAAACTATTGAATTTAGCCAAGATGGTATAAAAGAATTTACAATAGAAAATGATAGAAAAGCTAAAATTATAGTTCACCATTATTTGAAGGACTCAACAGTTAAAGTAGCTGAGGATGAGGAGTATACTGCTAAAGTTGGAGATGATTATACTACTAGTCCAAAAGTTGGTTTAGAGGAGTATGAACTTCAAAGAGATGACAATAATGAATTTATTTTACCGGATAATAGTAATGGAAAATATACAAATAATGTTCAAGAAATTACTTATTATTATCAAGAAAGATTACCTCGTGTAAGAGTATATCATTATATTTTAGGTACAGAGACTTTGGTTCCTTTACAAGATGGTACAAGAGCTAATGTCGAAGAATATGTTGGAAAACGTGGTACTACATATGTTACATCGCCTTTAATGGATGGTGTATTGAGTGACAATTATGAATTTGTAAGTGCAACTGGTAATATTACAGGTGTATTTGATGAAAGAATTACAAATGTAATTTATTATTATAAGTTAAAAGAATTTTCTTATAGAGTACAGTATTACTATAATGGCGTTTATGCTGAAGGACAAGATGAGGTAATGATTTCGCCAGTTGGTACAACGGTTGATTCATATATTGATAAAGTTAAAGATAATTATGAATTGATAAATACTGAAAATCTACCATTGGTTGTTTCTAAAGATGAAAGTAAAAATATTATAAAGGTTTACTATGGCGGATTGAAAACTAGTGTTATAGTTCATTATTATGAGGAAGGTACAACTAATAAAGTTTCAGATGATGTTATTATAGATGGAAGAATGTATGAATCATATGCAACAGCACTACCTAATGATGTTGATGAAAAGTATGAATTAGTTGCTGTTCCTGATAATGCAACTGGTATAATGGCTAAAGATACAATAGAAGTTGTTTATTATTATAGAGTTAGAGATGCTGTTGTAAATGTTCATTATGTTGAAAAAACATCAGGAAATCAGATTTCTGAAGATGTTCAACTTACTGGTAAAGTTGATGAAGAATATGTGTCTTCTAGTAAAACAATAGATGGATATACCTTAGTTGGCGATTCTGAAAATACATCTGGAAAATTTAAAATAAATCCTTTAGAGGTAAGTTATTACTATGCTAAGAATGGAAAAGTAATAGTTCAATATATTGACAAAAATACAAATGATGTGCTTGATGAGTATACTGAAGTTGGTAAAATTGGAGATATGGTAACAACAGAGAGTAAGAACTTTAATAATTATGTTTTAGTTCAAGAACCAGATTCAAAAGTTGTAACAATAATTGATGGAGAAATTACTTTAAAATATTATTATGCACATGTTTCAGCAGGTGTTATTGAGAAACATATTGATGAAGCTACTGGTATGATATTAGATAATACTGTTCATTTAGGAAATGAAGGAGATCAGTATAAAATTACTGAAAAATCTTTCGAAGGATATGATGTTGATCAAGACAAATTGCCAATAAACAGTGAAGGCGTTATGGGAATAGATACAATAGAAGTTGTATATTATTATAAATATAGATCAAGTGTACTTGTAAAATATATTGACAAAATAACAGGAAACAATATGATTGAAGATGTTGTTATAAGTGGTTATGAGGGTGATAATTACTCTTCTGAAAATAAAGTTTTTGACGGGTATGTTTTGAAAGCAATCCCTGAAAATGCTAATGGCAAAATGACAAAATCACAAATTGTTGTTGAGTATTATTATACTCAAATGGCTGGTGGTGTAGTTGTAAGTTATGAAGATGTGAAGTCAGGCAAACAATTACAAGATATGGTTAGAATTGAAGGAGACAAAGGGGCAGCATACACGACAGAAGCTAAGAATTTTGACGGATATGATTTAGTAACTGATATGTATCCTAATAATGCTCAGGGTATTATGGATATTGAAACTATAAAAGTTACATATTACTATATAAAGAAAGTTAATGTAAATGTAAGATTTATTGATAAATCTACAGGTAGAGATTTGTTAACTTCTACAATAATTTCTGTACATGAAGGGGATTCGTATAAGGCTGAAAGCAAAGATATTGATGGGTTTAAATTGAAAGAACATCCGTCAAATGAAACTGGAATAGTGGGAGATTCTGATATAGAAGTTCAATATTATTACTTGAGACCAGCTAAGGTTATTGTAAGTTACATTGATTCAGAAAGTGGTGCAAAGTTATTACCAGATGATGAAATTAATGGATATCAAGATGATACATATACTACTAGTGCACAAGAAATTCAATATTTAAAGGTTTCTACTATTAGTGGAAATGCTAAAGGATATATGAATGTAAGTGTTGTACAAGATGAAAATGGACAAGACATTGTTGATGAATGTACTTATGTAAAATATTATTATACTAAAAAATTATTTGATTTAGATGTTGGTTTAATGATTAATTCAATGAGTGTTAATGGAAAAGTTATTAATATAAATGGAAATTTAGCGAAGGCAGATATTTTGAAAGATCAGGTATTTACTGCTGATGTTAGATTTGTATACACAGTTACTGTAAAAAATGTGGGAGAATTGATTGGAAAAGGTACTGTAATTGAAAAGATTCCTACAGGAATGAGTATGGTAAAAGAAGATAATCCAGATTGGAATATTTCTGAAAGTACTGCTACTATTGATACAAGTGATTTAAAACCTGGTGAAGAAGCTTCATATAAATTGATATTGAGATGGGAGAATGGTGAAGCTAATCTTGGAAATAAGATAAATTCTGTTGAAGTAGTTGGGTTAGAGAGTGAGGCTGGATTTGCAGAAACTAGCAGCGATAATAATATAAGTAATGTTACAATGATTGTTTCAATAGGTACAGGTGAGAATACATATATAATAATAGCTATTGGAATAGCTGCTATATTGATGATATTAGCAGGTGGAATTTATATAATAAGAAAAAGAATAAGATAGTGGATAAAAAAGTATTTTGAGATTAAAGCTTGTGGATAACTTTTTACGAATAATGTTTGAAAAGGTTATTTCCCTTGTGATTTGCTCGAATCTGTAATTAAAAAGAAATGAGAATATTATTTTAAAAGTAAGAAAGTCTTTAGATTGCTTGTCTAAAGGCTTTTTTGCGTTACATTTGCCATAATGTCTTAAAATGTCGAAAATTATTCCATTGACCTTATTTTTTTAACCTTTAAAATAAGTCTTAAGAATGTAAAAAAGTGAGGAAAATTTTATGTTACCAAATTCAAAGAAGCATAAGGGATTTTTAAATATGACTAATAAAAATAAGATTTTGTTAGCGATTTTTTTATTTTTAACTATTGCGGCTATTGCGTTAGCTGAAGTTAGAATTAATTTTAAAAATCAAGAAAATGGAGATCAGACACAAAAGTTTAGTTACCACTATTATGATGATAGTCTAAGTTATGTTGATGGTACTGATAATGTAACATTTTCAGCTTATTTCATGAAAGATGTAAATGATAATGGAAATGTACGAAAAGTGCTAAGTAGTTTAACTGAAATAGGTAAATCTGATACTTTGTATATGCAAGTAAATGTGCGCAATGAAGGTTATTTAAAGAATGGAAAAATCCAAATTAATGGTAAAAACTTTTATTTAGCAACTAATTTGTATAAAGATAATGAATTTAAAGATAACTATATTGGTATAAATACAAAGGAAATCGAATTTAATAATTTACCTAATGGTACTTCTAAAGACATAGAGGCTGAAATAAGAAGTGGCGATTATTCTTTAAATTCAACAATGAGAGATGCTGTTGGTGATGAAGATATGCTACGAAACGATAATACTATCGTTTTTACTGGTACATATGTTGATGGAGAAGGTAATGAAATTGAAATTAATAAAAAATATGAGTTAAATGTTGGTTGGTATGGATTTTTAAATGCGGAAATTAAAGATACATATCAAGAGTATTCAAATATATCTGGTATGATTGATGAAGAAAACAATTGTATTAAGCTTAGATGTAAAGTTACTACGGAAGAGCTTAATAAGCAATTGGCTGTTTCTTTAAATCAAACTAAAATATATTTACCTGTTTTTAACGGATATAAAGCACTAAATGCAAATTGTTTGTCTTCAGCTGATTATACTAAATTCCATTCAGAAAATGAAATTGGACCAGTAGAAATTAATTCTACATCAGGTTACTTAGAGATTTATAGATTCGAAAAATCAACGTATTCTGAAAATAAAGATGAATTTGATATGGAGAAAAATACAATTTCTAAGTTATCTGCAATTAATGTATATGAAATTGAAGTGGAATATCCATTAGAAGCATATAAAAATTTGGATAGTAATGTTATTGATTTAGAATTTATAGCTGAAACAAAATATTTGGGCTATAATCCGAATATGATTTCAAATAATAGAGGTTATGAATGGTCAGAGCCTGCTAATAAAAATATTGAAGTAGTTTATGAAAATATTGAGAAAACTGATAAATCTGATATAGGAATTGAAGTTGGTAAAAATGGAGTCTCAACTAAAGATATAATAGATTCTTATAGAGGAAAAGCTTCTGAAGATAATGTGATGAATTATTTGCTAACATGGAAAGCTAGTATTGATGAGTCAGGATTAAATAAAAAAATATTTATGAGTGATAATGCTATTTCTGATGAGTTGGTAAGGAAAGACTTGAGTAAAGAAACTACAGAAGATTTTGTAGCTTATGAAGCAATTAAAGTAAATAATGCAGAAAAAGTTTTAGGTGAAGATGGATGGATAAAAGTTTATGACACAGAAACTAATGCACTTATTGCAATGATTACGAAGGAAAAGTTTGATCAAGAGTTTTATTTTGATGTATTAGCGAAAAATATAAAAATTGAAACAAGTGAAGTTGTTTCAGTGGATATGCCATTGTATGTTTCTTGTATTAAATCATTAGATGTAAAAAAAGTTATAGAAAAATATACAGAAGATGATTTTAAAGAGTTTAATAAAATTTCTTCAAATGTGGAAGGTAAGATTGGAGATAAAACGATAGATGCTAAAATAGCCATAGCTGATTTGCATGCTCCAATTAGTTCACTTGAGGTAACTACATCTGAAAAAAATATAGTAGCGGATGGTAATGAAAAAAATATTACTCTTTCATTAAAAACAACAGAGGATTTAGCAATGAATAAGGCTGGATTAATTAATGCAGAATATCTTATAAAATTGCCAAAAGAATTTAGAAATGTAAATATAACAGATTTGAATATTGATAATGATAGTGTTACGGTATATTTATGTAATGTGTTTGAAAAAGATGGCTATACTTTCTTTAGAATAATTACTGCTAATGAAAGTGCAAAATATGCTGAAACATATACATTAAATGTTGATATGAATCTAACTTTAGATACAAATAAAACGGTTGAATCTGCAATTGAAGTATATTATACAACTGAAGGTGATGGCTATTATGAAGCTACAACTCTTGATTTGTATGATGCTAATAATAATCAAAATTTTGATGAATATGTTGGTAAAAAAGATGCTAATGTAAAAATAAATTATGAATCTGAGATTTATATTAAACAAAGTGTTGAAAATAATGAAATATCTCCTAAATATGGTGATGAAGAAAAAAATGTTAATATAAATGTAAATGTAAAAAATAACGAAAAGTCTGAGGTTACAGGACTTAAACTTGTAGGAAGAATACCATATAAAGGAAATAAATATGTTGTTTCTGAACAAGATATGGGATCTGCATTTTCTACTACTTTAGAAGATGCTGGAATAGTTATTCCAGAAGAATTGAAAGATAAAGTTACGGTATATTATTCAGAAAATGTTAATGCTGGAGTTGAAATTATAAATTCAAAAAATAAATGGATAAAGGCAGATGAAATAGAAAACTTAGATAATATAAAAGCATTTATGATTGATTTTGGAAATACAGTAATACAACCAAATGAAGAATATTCATTTGATTATAAAGTTAGTGTTCCAGGTGTGGAATATTTGAATAAGATTTCATATTCTGGAGTTGCAGCATATTATACAAGAATTATAGAAGGTGAAACACAGAAGAATCAAATTGAAAGTTCTAAGTTGGGAATTAGATTAGCCGAGAAATTTGAAGTAGATTTTACAAAATATAAATATGGAACTACAGTTACTGTTCCAGGAGCATTATATTATTTTTATGATGGAAATAAAGGTTATATTGCTAAAACAGATGCAAATGGAAAAATAAATTTAAACCTATATGCAGGAAAGAGTTATTATATGATTGAAATCAAATCATCTGAGGATTATTTGAAAAATTCAGATTTGATTTGGTTTGAAGTAAAAGCAGATGAAAATGGTGAATTAATATTAACAAGGTCAACATATCGACCAGAATTTAAATTTAATCAAGAAACTAGAGTATTGAAATTTGCGGATGAAGATAAAATAAAAGGAAAAATAGAGCTTAGTTTAGTTGATAAAGATACGCAATTACCAATTTCTAATGCAGAGTTTGAGTTTAACAATGAATTTTATAAAACAGATGATAATGGAAAATTGACTTTAAGAGGAATAGAAAAAGGAAAAGAGTATACAATTACTCAAATTGGTGCAAATGGATATTATAGTTTGAATGATATAAAATTCAAAATTGTTTTACAAAATGGAAAATATTCTTTTGTGAACAGAAGTAATAATATAAAAGATAGCAGTTTGGAGACTGTTAATGGATTAATTGCACATATTAATCTTGAAAATGAAAAGGTCAATAAATTTAACTTACAAATCACTGCTATTGGGGAAACTGATAATATAAGTGATGAAAGCACATATACATATTTGCCAAATGTAGAATTTGGTTTATATGAGAAATCTAGATTAATAGCTACATATACAACAGATCAAAATGGAAAGCTTACAATACCAAATTTATGTGCAGATGTTGAAGGTCAAGAAAATTACACAGAATATCTTTTAAAAGAATTAGTAGTTCCAGATGGATATTCAAAACTTGAAAATATGACTATTTGTGCAAGAAAAGATGGTGATGGAAATTTAGAACTTAGTGGAGATGATAAAGAGTTATATTATGCTGTAAATGATAATACTATAAATTTAGTACTTGAAAATTATGAATATCATAAATTAATTAATGTGGATGGATATACTGGAAATATTATATCAGGTACTAAATTTATGATAATGGATGCTTATTCAGATGAAATGGCCGTAAAATCTGATGGAACATATTGGGGACAAAAAGAAAATATAAATGGTGAAGAAGTATATGTTGGGACAACAGATGAAAATGGTGAAATTTTATTAGATTTACCTGAAGGACAATATAAAGTTTTTCAAGTGGTAGGTAATGAAACATATGAATTTATAAATGAATATTTCAATATTGGATTAGATAATTTACTAATGCCAAGCGAAATAGAAGTTCCAATCAAGGATCTTGTTGTTACAAGTTGGCTTAAAAAGTTTGATATAAGAGTTAGTATTGATGCTACTAATGCTAATGCTGCTGGTACTATAACTAATGCAAGTGAAAAGGTTGAATATGGAGCAACTAGTACAAAGGAGCATAAAGTAACACCTAAGAGTGGATATGAAATTGCAAGTGTATCGATAAATGATATTGAACAAGAAATTACATTAAATGATGATGGTTCTTATACAGTTCCTACATTTAATAATGTTACTGAGAATAAGAAAATTGTTGTAAAGATTGTTGATTCTAATAAGAGATTTACTATAAAGACAGTTGATGCGGAAACAAAGGCGCCGGTTGAGGGTGTGGGAATAGTGCAGGAAAAAAATCTTACTGAAAATTTAATAAAAAATGGAAATTATTATTTTATAAAAAATGATGCAAATGAGTATATACCAACTAATGGAAGGACATATCGTTCTACGCAGGGTAGTAACAGAGGTATATCTTCTTCAACGGCTAATTCTTATTTGGTAATAGATCTAACTAAAGAAACCCAAAATAGGAAAGTTGTTGTTAAAGCAAGTTGTAGTAGTGAAAATGGGTATGACTATGGATATGCAACGATAACAAATAATTCATATTCTCCTTCATATGATAATGTTACAGGAAGATTTATGTATATTTCTGGTAATGTTCCTGAAAGTACTTATACTTCTCAAACATTATACGCAGGAAATAAATATTATTTACATATAGGATATCGTAAAGATGGCAGTGGAGATAGAGATGATGATCAAGTTGTGATAAAAGATATACAACTAGATTATTTAACAGGTTCAGCTAATTTGGACTCTGACTTGACTACTAATAAATTAGGAAAATTAGACTATCAATTAAACTATGGTACATATAAATTTAATATTATTAGTTTGCCTGAAGGATATTTTGTTAATAATAAGGAGATTATGATAACTCATACAGTAGACTCTGCAAAAGAAATAACAATTGAGTTAAATAGATTGAAGAAGGTTATTGTACATCATTACTTAGAAGGTACTACAACTAAAGTAGCAGATGATGAAATATTTTATGGAAAACTTAATGAAGAATATTTAGTAAAAGCTAAAAAAGATTTGGCAGGATATGAATTAATTAAAGATGTTGATGGAAAGTATATATTACCAAATAATTATAGAGGAACTTATGCTGAAGATGATCAAGAAGTAAATTTCTATTATAAGGCAAATAAAGTAGAAGTTGTTGTACATCATTATATTGAAGGAACTGATACACCTGTACCTTTAGCAGATGGTACATTAGCTACTGATGAAAAAGTTGAATATGATATAGGTGATGAATATAAAACTGGTGCAATTTCAGAAGATAAATTAAATAAATATTATAGATTAGCATACACAGATGGAGAAGAATCTGGAATAGTTGAAAAAGCTAAAACAGAGGTAACATATTATTATACAAGACCTTTACAAACGTTAACTATAACTAAATATGCTGAAGATGGAAAAACACCTTTACAAGGGGCAGAATTTACAATTACAAGTAAAGCAGAGTATGATAATCCAGTTGAAATTGGCGAAATGAATAATATAGAAATACCAGAAGGAGCAAATCCAGAGATAACTGATCGTTTATATTGTTTTGAAAAAGATGGTGATAGATATATATCTACAAACCATCAAAAAGATTCTACTTCTTTTGGCTATATGAAAATTGATTTAACTAATGCTGCTTCAAAAAATTTAATTATAAATGCGCAAATGCTAGGAAGTATAGGGGTAGACCGTGCTGCTATTCTTGTAAGGGCAGGAAATGTTCAAGAAGTATATTATATGGATGAAGAATTTACAGCAGAACCTAAAGATTGTGTAATTCGTTTAGAAGGTGGTGTTTTTTATACTGTTAGCTTCATATATATGAAAAGTTCAGGAAAAGCAGATGATCTAGATGATATTTTTGCTATAAACAGTATTCAGCTAGAAAGTGCAGAAAGAATAGTTACAGATGAAAATGGTAAAGCAGATATTTCTTTACGTAGTAATGATTATGTAGTAATTGAAGAAAAAGCTCCAGATGGATTTGAAAGAGATTCAATACCTAAAAATGTTGAAGTGAATAAAGATAAACCAGCAACATTAAGTGTTGTTAATAAAATAGGAACAGGGAAAGTAATTGTTCATTATTATGCAGAAGGCACTAGAGAAAAAGTAGCAGAAGATAAAGTGATTACAGGTAAAATAGGTAATTATTATGATACAGAAAGCTTAACAAAAATTGGTGATTCTTATGAACTATCAGGTATTCCGAATAATAAATATGGTTATATAAAATCGGAAGATACAGAAGTAATTTATTACTATAAGGCTAATAAATTTAACTTAACAATTAATAAAACACAAAAAGATTCTGATATAAAATTAGAGGGTGTAAAATATGAAATTATAAATGATAATACTGTAAATGTAGATGTTACAGATGAGAATGGACAAATTAATGTTTCAGAATTAGAACTTGAAAAAGAATACAGGCTAATTGAAATGAGTGCACCAGAAGGTTACAGTTTAATTAGAAATGAAATTAAATTTAAACTAGGATATGAAGATGAAAAACTAGTATGTAAAATAGAAAATGGTGATTATGAATCTAAAATTATATATGAAGAAACACCAAGACTAGAAATTAATATTCAGAATGAACCATTATTTGAATTAACAAAAACATCAGAAGATGGGGTAAAACTTTTACCAGATGCTAAATTTGTTATTAAAGAGTTAGTTGATAATAATGGAACTATAGTTGAAAATGATGCTGTGGATTATGCTGGAAATTTAGTAGGAACTGAAGAAGATATAGATGGACAAATGCTTAGAGTTGTTACAACAGATGAAAATGGCAAGATTGACATTGCTTTGAAAAAAGGTAAATATAAAGTTACAGAAGTTCAAGCACCAAAAGGATATACTATAGGAGATGATAGCACTCAATATTTTGAAATTACAGAAGATACTATTAAAGATGTAAACTTTGAAGAAATATTTTATCATGATGCATTATCTGCTATTGATATAGATAATGGATATGTAAGATTAAAGGATGGATCATATATTTCTGTTGGAGGATATTATGATGTTCTTAGTATTCCAGGAGAGTTTACTGCTGATGGAGAAGAGATTTTGTTAGAAACGCCATATTATGTTGCTTCTATCGATTATGACTCAAATGAGAAAGGTGGATATAGAAATGCCTATGTGATGAAAATAAATGCAGAAGGAAAAATTGAAAAAGCAGATACATTTGGTCGAGGCAGTTATTTCCATATTACTGATATAATAGCTACTAATGATGGAGGATTTGCAATTACTGGAGAATCTCAAGGAAACATACGCTGGAATGACGATAATCTTAATATAAATTCAGAAGCATATAATGATGGAATTTTTACTGTAAAATTTAATTCTGATGCTAAGATTGAATGGAAAAGAACATTAGGTACGCATGAAGAAAACTATATGTATAATTATCAAATACTGGAAGATAATAATGGCGATTATTTAGTATATGGATTTACTAATGGATATATTGATATAGATGAAGATGATATGATTAATGACCAAGAAATAGAGTTAAAAGGAAATAAATCTTATTTAATGAAATTACGTCAAGATGATGGAAAAATCTATTGGGCAAAATCAATTGTTGGTGAATGTTATGGAAAAATTGCAAAAGCAGATAATGATTATTTATTGCATGTAATTGTGGAAGAGAATGAAAAAGAGGAGGAAGATGATGCTGATGGTGTGTCTGAGAGAGAGGCACTTCGACCTTCTATAGACTATTATACAGGAGAGTATATATTTAGAGTCTCAAGTTCGGGAATTATTAAGTCAGTAATACCATATGAATATACAGATTTCTCAGATGATTTTGAATATGTTACTGAACAAACTGCCAAGGATGGTGGAAGATTAATTATAGGAAACATTAGAGAAAGTTTTACAATTCCGGCTGATTCTACAACATCTGGAAAAGATATTAATGTAAAAGTATTTGGAAAAGTAACAGGTGTTGTATTAAAAACTGATATAAAAGGTAAAATAGAATGGGTTAGAACTCTTGCAACAGATGAAGGTGAGAATATGTTTTTACAGGTTGCAGCAACAGAAAACAATGGTTGCGTTGTAGCTGGAATGTTTAATGGAAAGTTGGACGTTGTATATTATGATGGTAATACTCCATATGTAAAAACATATGAAACTGAAGAAAATTGTATTAATTTAATGTTCTTAAATTATGATAGTAATGGAGCATTATTAAATGTAGATGGTTCTAAAGTTTTACGTGATGTAGGAACAGACGAGGCAGAAGAAAAAGTATCTGTTGAAAGTAAATTTTTGGAAGGAATACAACCTGATTATGATATCGACTTTGATGTAAATTCAATTAATGACCTAGGCGATGGATATTTTGAAGTTTGTTTAATGGGATATGAGTATACAGCTATTCCAATTTTGGGTTCTGATACAATAACTGATCTTCCAGGATATTATTCTGCAGGAAAAACAGTTAGAAATATTGTTTATAAAGCTGTTGAAACACCTGCTAAAGTGGCAGAAAAACAAAAAATTAATATTAAAAACGTTGCTAAAGCTTATACTATTAAAACTAGAGTTGAAGGTAGTGGAGGAATGATTACTGGAGAAGATGATCCTGTTTTCGAAATTGTAAATCAAGGTGAGGATTCTAAAAAAGCAATTAAAATTATGCCAGATAAATTGCATTATATTAAGAAAATAACAATTAACGGAGTAGAGATTAAATTTGAAATAAATGAAGAAGATGGAACATATATCTTAAGAGGCTTTACGGATATGGAAGAGGACAAAGAAATTGTTGTTACATTTGGTATATTAAATGCAGAAGTTGTAGTTCACCACTATAAAGAAGGTACAACAGAAAAATTACATGATGATGTTATTTTAAATGGAAAAGAAGATGATCCATATTCAGCAGAGCCAATTAAAGAATTATTAAAAAAATATGATGTGGTGGAAACCCCAAAAAATGCTACTGGTGAATTTGCTGCAACTAAAATAGAAGTTAATTATTATTATCGATTAAAACCAGAAACGATAAATGTTACAGTTAAATATGTGGATAAATCAACAGGAAATGAAATTGCTGATTCAGAGACAATAACAGGACATAAAGGCGATGAATATACTACAACTGAAAAAGAAATAAAAGGATTTAAATTAAAAGAGATACCAGAAAATGCAAAAGGTACAATGACAGAGAATCTTGAAGTAATTTACTATTACTCAAGACCTGCTAAGGTTATAGTAAATTATATAGATACTGATACTGGTGATGATCTTGCTGAACCAGAGATTATTGAAGGATATCAAGATGATGAGTATACAACAAAAGCAAAAGAATTTGAATATTATAAACTAGCTAAGGAACCACAAAATGCTAAAGGAACAATGGAAGTAAAAGTTTCAAAAGATGAAGATGGTGAAGAAGTAGTTGAAGATGAAACAATTGTAAATTATTATTATACTAAACAAACATTCAATTTGAAGATTAAAAAGGATGTTTCTAGTGCAATAGTAAATGGGGTATCAAATGATATGTACAATGGTTTAAGTAAAATTGAAATTGCTAGAAAAGCTGTTAATACAACTAATATTCAAGTAGTTTATAAGATTACAGTAATCAATGATGGTGATCTTGCTGGTAAAGGTACAATTCAAGAACAAATCCCAGCAGGAATGGAATTTGTTAGAGATGAAAGTTCAGAATGGAAAGTTGATGGCAAGACGGCAACTTTAGAAACTAAAGAATTAGCAGCTGGAGAACAAGCTGAATATACTGTTACTATGAATTGGACAAAGAGTTCAGAAAATGTAGGAACAAAGAGAAATACAGTTAAGTTGATAAATACAGAAAACGAAGCTGGATTTGAAGAAAAAGATACAAAAGATAATACAGCGTATGCTGATATTGTAATTGCAATTAGCACAGGTGCAAATTCATATATGAATATAGCTGGAGGAATCTTACTTGTGATGATAGCATTAGCTTGTGGTGTATATGTTGTAAAGAAAGTGGAAGATTAAAAAATATAGGTTAAAAAGTGTATTATGATGTTATATAAAAACTAGCCAAGCACGGTATCCCTAACGGTTGAAAGAAAAAAGTATAAAATCGGATAACCTGTGGATAACTCCAAAGAGTAGTTTTACTTAAATTACCAATTGTTTGGGAGAAGCCGATTTCCTTAGAAATACATTTTGTAATGTAACTGAAAAGATATTAAAATAATATTTTAGTGAAGAAAAAGCCTTTAGGCCTTGTGCCTGAAGGCTTTTGATATTACAATGGCTTTTTTATATAAGAAGATACTTTTTTTGACATTGATGTTTTTGAATATGTGTATAGAATGAACCTTAGAGTAATAATTAGGAGATGTGACATGCATATTAAAAACGGTATTGAAAAATTTAAAAAGATTATGTCAGAAAGTGAGTCTAGAAAGAAAAAGATAGCAATTAGTATTGGAATAATTATCTTATCAATAGCGCTAATGATTACTGTACTTATTATAAGTAAAACAAATAGATTTAATAAAGGTGAAATTATTGATGATCCAGAATTAGCTAGAGCGATGACATATGGCGAATTGACAGAAGAGGATGAGAATACTAATTCAGAGTATGTAAAATTTAGTGCTTTTTTCTTAAGAGATTTGAATAAAGATGGATATGCACAAAAAATTAAAGGAACGTGTAAGCAAGTAGGACAAACAGATCCTTTGTATATGTCAATAAATGTGTTAACTGATGGAATGTTGAAAGATGGAAAAATACAAATTGTATCTAAAAACATGTATTTTCAGACTGCGTTAGTAAAAGATGATGTTATTCAAGATAATTATATTAGCGATAACACAAAAGAAATATATTTGAATGACATATCTGTAGGAACACAAAAATTAATAATTGGTAATGTTAGATCAGGAAATTATTCATATGCTACAGCGGTTGCAGAAGCAATAGGAAAAAATGTTAATAATTATTCTGCAATTAATAAAATTATATTTACAGGAACACATGTGGATAGTACAGGTAAAGAGACAAAAATTGAGAAAAAGATTGAGTTACCTGTTGATTGGTATGAGAAAGTTGTAGCTGAATTGCCAGAAACATATATTGGGGGTAAAGAGAATAAATATCAGGGATACAATTTAGATCAAATAATTTCTGATGATGTAATTAAATTAAAGTTTAAGATAGTATCACAAGAAATTAGTGATAAATTATTGCTTAAAAAGTCATACATAGAAGGTGAAATACCAGAATTAAATGGATATAGTCCAATAGATGTAAAAGTTACTGGAAAGAATATAGAATATACTTATGATGAGAGTACAAGAAAATTTACAGCTTATAAAGAAGCTAAAATAGATGCAGATGGAAACATATTAGTAGAAGCAAATTCGGGAATATGGAATACCAATAGGTATAATGAATATAACCTTGAGGTTGAATATCCGATAGAGGCATATAATACAATAGATGACTCAATAACGTTGAAAATACCAGTAAAAGCATATTATGAAGGATTTAATAATACAAATGAAGAGTTTTCTAATCCATATGTATCTAATATTGCAGAAGATATATTTTTAATTACTTATACTAAGACTGGTGGAGATGTTGTTGCATGTTCTCCAACGATTGGAACTTATGTAAATCCACCATATGGAAAGTATGTTGTTTCTAAAAAAACAGCTATGCAAAGATATGATGACATAGAAGGTTCAGATATTGAAGAATATGAGGTTAAATGGAATGTAAGCAGAGGTGATTCAGGAACTGTTACTCAGTTAAATATGTTTGAGCCAGAGGGACAAGAGAATTATTTTATAAAAACAGATGGAACAACTGAAAGTTTATCAGGTATGTTGACTAACAAAGGTGTTTATTTTGAAAATGCTGAAATTGCTCTTTCAGTAGGTGGAAAATTAAGACTTATGAATGCTGATACAAAAGAAGTGTTAATGGAGTTTGATAAAGATAATATTGGTGAATATACAGCTGAGAATCCATATTTATTTACTTCTGAAGTTAATCGTATTAGAGTTGAGATAGAGAATTTAAAAATGGGAACAAACTGTAAAGTTGTTCAGATTAAAGAAATTGATAATAATAAGTTAGTAGAGAAATTTAATAAAGAAGAGTTTAGTAACTTTAAATTTATTGCAGCAACATTAGGTAAAGAAGTAAAGTATGAAAGTACAGATGAATTTGAAACAGTGAATTCTGAAGTTGTTGATGCACAATATGATGCACCTGTTTCAATAGCAACAATAACAACTTTAAATCCTAATTATATTACTACAAGAGAGACGACTAAAAACATGAAAATTGTTTTGACTACAACTAATTTAAATTATAATGTTGAAGCATGGAAAAATGGAGTGTTTTTAGTAAAGTTTCCATCTGAGATATTATTAGCAGAAATAAATAATATTAAGGTTTCAGATTCAAATGTGAGAATATTAGGATATGATCTTTTCAAAGAAGGAGATTCATATTTTTTAAAGATAGTTACTGAAAATGATGAACCAATGCATTATAGTATAACAATTGATTGTGATGTGACACCAGATTCACGTAAATTGACTGTTAGAAAGAACATTGAAATGTATGCATATAATGAAGTTTGTGATGAGTATAAAGATGGAAATAAATCTGAAGATATATATGATATTGATTCAGATGCAAATGTAGATGAAAAAGTTAATTATGCAACAAATTGGATTAATATTATTGGACCATCATCATTGATAACAACTGAAACAGCATCAGATTATGATTATCTTGGAAATGAAGTAAGAACAGCAGTTGCTCCACAGGCAGCGATAATAGATAAACAAGCAGATGATAAAACTGCTAAAGTAACAGTACAGATTAATAATAATTATTCTGGAACTATATCTGGAGTGAGAATTTTAGGGAAGATACCAACGGAGAAAAATACTTTTGTTCTAAACCAGAGAGAATTAGGTTCAATGTATTCGACTACTATGATGGGCAAAATTGAAGTACCTGAGGAATTAAAAGATATTACTAAAGTTTATTATAGTGTAAAAGAAAATCCAACTAATGATTTAACAGATGTTAATAATGAGTGGACAAGTACGGTTACAGATTGGTCAAAAGTGAAAAGTTATTTAATAGATTTGGGTGATTATAAATTAGAGAAATCAACAGAGTGTAATTTTGCATATAAAATACAAATTCCTGATACAGTAAAATATAATGATATTGCGTATAGTACGCATGCGGTGTATTTCTATTTAGAAACTGATGAAGGAAAATTGGCTGATAAGACAGGAACAAGTAAATTAGGTTTTATGATAGCTAAAAAATATGATTTAGAATTAAGTAAAGTTGAAAAAGGTAATGGGAGAAGTGTTTCTGGAGCTTTTTATAGTATTCAAGAAAGTGGAAAAGAAAATGCTAAAATAGTTTCAACTGATACGAATGGAAAGTTATTAGTTAAAGACTTATATGTTGATAAAGAATATACAATCAAGGAACTAAAGGCGCCAAGTAAATATGTTTTAAATGAAGATGAAATTAGAATAAAGGCTGTTGAAGAGTATGGTCAAGTAAAAATAAAGAATATTGGAACAAATGAAGAATTAACGACAGAAACGCGTGAAAGAGCTACTACAGCTATTTTACAAGTTGAGGATGAACCACGATATAATTTTGTAATTAATAAAACAGATAAAAAGGATAATACACCAATATCAGGTATTCGTTTTAGAATTAAAGGAAAAGGTTTTTCAAGTGATGGTAAGGTATTAAGAACTAATACTGCTGGAGTTGCAAGTACTGAAGGTTTGTATCCAGGTGAAACATATACATTAGTTGAAGAATATGCAGAAGGTTATAAATATAATGAGAATGAATTTAAATTTAGAGTTGTATGGAATGGAAATGATTTAGTTGCTGAAATTCTTGAGGGAGATTTAACAGATAAATTAAATTTGGTAAATGTAGAAAATGATGTTCCTACTGTGACTGTAAATATTCAGAATGAAAAATTGAAGGAATATTCATTTGGATTGTATAAATTTGAAAAAAATACAGATACGATGTTAGCTGGAGCTAAGTTTAGATTAACTGGAAAATGGATGGATGAAGAAATTACAACAAATGAAAATGGTTATTTAGAAGCTGAGTCAAAGTTATATGATGGAATTGAATATACTCTTGAAGAAGTGATGGCACCGGATGGTTATGCTTTGAGTAATAATGTTATTAAATTTAGAGCAGAGTATGATTCTGAAGCAGATGAATGGAAAATGGTTATCCTTGAAGGAGAGTTAGAGGATAGACCTTTTCAACAGCATGAACTACTTACATTACAAAAGATTGTAGATAAAGATGGAAATGAAATCACAGATAAAATGGCAAGTATGGTATATGGTTCTTATACTGGATATGCAAGTTTTGGGTTATGTTTTGCTGATGAGCCATTGTTTAAGTTAACAAAAATTGATGGTACTACACAGGAATCTTTACCAGGAGCTAAGTTTGCAATAAAGAAGGTTAACGATGATAAATCAGAAGAGATTGCAAAAGATGTTGATGGAAATGTGGTTGGTAAAGAAGAAATTATTGATGGAGAAAAATGTTATGTTGTTGAAACAAATGAAAAAGGTGAAGTAAAGGCAAATTTACCTGAGGGATTATACAAGGTTGTTGAAGTTGAAGCACCAGAGGAATATGAATTTGCTGAAAATGTTGAGGATAGGACTTATTATTTTGGAATTGGAAAGGCTAAACCAGCAGAGAAGGAAATAAGTGAGAAAAAAAGTTTTAGGTTCGGTAATAAAGGATTGATTACTTATCAGGATATTTTAAAAACATTTGATGGTGGTTATGTGATTTTAGCAGGTGTTAATGGAGAATGTGTTATATCTGCTAATGAAACTGTTAGTGGAAAAGAAATAATCTTGTCAGATAATAGTTCAGTATTAAGAAATGATGAAGGAATACTTGTACTTATTAAATACAATAAAGATGAAAAAGTTGAATGGGCAACAAAGACTACATTAAATAGTTTATATAGGATGAAAGTAGTACAATCTGAAAATGGAAATTATTATATATTATCTTCTAATGGAATAGCAAAAATAGATGTTTCGGGAAATTTTATTAATAAAAAGTTTTCTGGGATTTTTAGTGAATATGATATTATAGCAACTAGTGATGGCGGTTATGTTTTTTGTGGGAATTGCGGATCTTCTGGTAATTTCAAAATAAATGCTGGGGATACGGTAAATAATCAGGAAATAAATTATAAAAATACTCAAAAAATTAATTCGGTGGCTATAGCAGTAAAAGTTAATAGCGATGATAAAGTGGAATGGGTAAATATATTAGAAAATCAATCGACATATAATCAAATTATTGAAAATGATAATGGAGAATTTATTGTTATTGGTTCTACAGGGAAAGGTAAGTTACCGTCTTCATTAATGGAGGACAATACTGAATTGGAATTGATTGAAAGCTATACAACTATAAGATTAAGCGATTCTGGAAAGATTATTGAGGTTAAAAATCCTGGTCAAACATTGAATGGTATACGTACTTATAAAACATCAGATAATGGAATAATTTTAGCGAATAATTATAATTTGATAAAATTAAATTCAATAGGTGATATTGAATGGGAAAAGCCTCATGCACAGACTATTACTCATAAAAAATTGATAGAGGTGAGTGATGGGTATGTAGATTTTGGATGTTATGTAGGTAACTATAAAGAGAAAGCGGAAAATACAGTTGATAATAAATCAATTAATATAAATGGAGTAGATGGGCAAGAAGGAATTGTAATAAAATATAATCAAAAAGGACTTATCGAATGGATAAAAATATTGAAAGGATCTGGTAATGATTGTATTGTTTCAGGGATTGAGATGAGTAATAATGAATTGCTGATATTAGGAAATTCTGAAAGTGATTCAGTAATAGAATCAATGGACAATACTATAGAAGGTAATACTATTGGTGCTATTAAATTTGATATTACTTCTGAGGCAACTGTTAAAAATGTTGAAAATAAAATTGGATGTATAGAATCATTTTCTGCAATGGCAAAAGCTGAAAATGGAGTAGTGATAGTAGGAAAGTTTAAAGGAAGATTAATATTTGATGAAAACAATACTATTGATGGAAGAAGAATAGAAATTGATAGTGTTGGAAAATGGGATAGTATTATTTTAAAAATTAATGATGAACAGAAAATTGAATGGGTAAATACTTTTGGTAATTCTTATGATAATGTCTTGAATGATGTGATAAAAAATGGCGAAAACTATGTTGCAGTTGGAAGTTCAGCGGGAAATTTAACAATATCTTCAGATAGGACTAAAGATGGTAATGAATTTGTGTTTAATGGAGCTGGAACAAGAGGTACGATAATTGTTTTTGACGAAAATGGAAAAATAGTTGATGCAGATGTTTGTGATGGAAAAGGTAGTAATTTTACTACAGTATCAGAAGTGAAAAATGGTAAATATTATATAGGAGCAGTTGTAAATAGAAGTTTATCTTTAGATGGTTTGTCTATGGAAACAAATTCTAATCAAGAACAAACTATATTGCAGATGAATGATAGAAATGAATTAGAAAGTATAACAGATTTATATTATTGGGGACAAACTATAAATGATATAAAAATAATGCAAGATGATGGCATTGTTGTAGCGTCTGTTATTTTTAGCAAAATGTTTACAATCCCAGGAAGTGCTACAACTTTTGGAGAAATAACTCTTGGACATACAGAAGCTAATAATGATGCAATAATTGTTAGATTAAATTCTGATATGAAAATAGAATATATTAAGGATATTAAGCCTATTGATGGAGCTAGTTGGGATGAGTGTAAGGACGTTGTTGAAACAGAAGATGGAGGATTTGCTGTATTGTGGAATGGATATCTGGCTAATGGTATACAATTTGGACCTGATGAAACAGCGGATGGCAAGACAATAAAAGTTACAAATGGTGGCTGGTGTTCTTATATTATTAAATATAATGCTGATAATAAAGTCCAGAAGTTAATTTTTAGAAGTAAAGATACCCCTAAGTTATTGAATACTGCAGATGAAGGTTATATTACAGCTTCGTCAGCTAATGATAAAACTAATAATAAGTTAGTTAGATACAATAAAAGATTTGAACGAGAGTGTTTGCAAAAAACTGATATGAAGTTTAAGGATATATTAGAATTGGAAAGTGGAAAATATATTGCTGTAGGTAATATGTCACCTGATTCTTTAGAGCAAGAAATTTTAGTGTTTTCAGAAAGTACTATTTCAGCAGAAATTCCTGACCAGCAAACAATATCTGTTACAAATGAAAAGAAAAAATTTGAGATAACTACAGAAGTTAAAGAACATGATGGAATAAAGGGTGGAACAATTTCAGGAGAGAATGATGAGCCATATGAAATTGTAAAATATGGAGAAGATTCTACAAAAGGAATTAAGATTATTCCTGATGAAAATTATAATATACTAAAAATAACTGTTAATGATGAAGAAATTGAATTTGTACCAAATGAAGATGGTTCTGTTACTTTAGATAAATTTACTAATATGACTAATGATGTACATATTGTGGTTGAGTTTAGTAATGCTGTGTCTGATGTAATTGTGCATCATTATAAAGTTGGAACAGAGGAGAGTGTTAGTCCAGATGAAAGTTTACATGGTGAGATTGGAAGCAGTTATGTAACATCTCCTAAACTTGACATTGATGGATATGAAGTAATGCAAGATGTTATTCCAGAAAATGCTTCTGGTAAGTTTTCTAAGGAAGTACAAGAAGTTGTATACTATTATAAAGAAAAACCGGTAAGATTTGTTGTACATCATTATTTAGAAGGTACAAGTGAAATTGTTCCTGAAAGTGATGATGAACAGATTGATGAAGAGCGTGAAAGAAATACTGCATATACAACTAAGGCTCTAGAAAACTTGAATGAAAAATATGAGTTAGTTGAAGAACCTGAAAATGCAAGTGGTGTTTTAGATAAGGATGAAACTGTTGTTGTTTATTATTATAAGATTAAAATTAGAAATGTAACAACAACGGTTCAAAGACATGAGGAAATTAATGAATTAGGTGAAGTTACTGAAGTAGCTGGTGGTGTGATTACTGGTGAAGATGAAACAGATTTTGAAGATGTAGAGTATGGTGAGGATTCTCAAAAAGAAATCACTGTTACTGCAGATGAGGGATATCAGATAAAATCACTAAAAATTGAAACAATATTTGAAGATGAAAGTATAACTGTTGAAGATGTAAAAATTATTGGAAAAATGACGAATTATACGGTAGCTAAATTTACTAATATGAGGGCTAATAAGAGAGTTATTGTAGAATTTGAGAGAGTGATTGGACAAGTAATTGTACATCATTATATTGAAAATACTACTATTCCTGTTGAGGTAGCTGATGGTATTGTTGCAGAAGATGAAGTTAAGAATGGAACGGAAGGCACAAATTATGCTACAAAGCCTAAAGAAAACTTAGTTGGTTATGAATATGTAAGTTCAACAGATAATACTAGTGGAAAATATATTGATGGAGCGATAGAAGTAATTTATTATTACAGAGCGTTGAAGTATAAGTATTTTGTAAATTATTATGAAAAAGATACTAATAATTTGATAGCTAATCAGAAAGTGGCTGATGAAATTCCATACAAAACGATGATTAGTTCATCTGATGAAATTATTGATATTGACGGATATGTTTACGATTCTGCTGATAAAGAAAGTTTATTAGTTAGAGAAAATGAAGCTGAAAATGTAATTAATATTTACTATACAAAGAGAAATGATTTAAGTTACAAAGTAAACTATTTAGAGAAAGACACAAACAAAGTAATACATGATCAAAAAGTTGTGGAAAATGTGACATTTGAAGATGAAATAACATCTGCAAATGAAGTTATAACAATTTATGGATACAACTATGATAGTGTTGACAAAGACATATTAAAAATATCAACTGGTGAAAATGTAATTAACATTTACTACACAAAGAAAGATGCAAAAGTAACAGTACATTATTATGAAGAAAATACAACTAATAAAGTATCAGAAGATAAAGAAATAACAGGTAAGGTAAATGACGAGTACACAACAGCAATAGCAGATGACATACCAAGTAAATATGAATTAGTTGCAACACCAGCAAATGCAACAGGAACAATGACAGAAGATGCAATTGAAGTAATCTACTACTTCAGAAAGAAAGCAACACAAGTAATAGTAAGACATTATGAAGAAGGAACAACAGTTAAATTAAGTGAAGATGTAACAATAGAAGGTAGAATAGATGATCCATATACAACAGTGGCAGCAACAGATGTGCCAATTAAGTATGAATTATCAGTAACACCGGCTAATGCAAATGGAACAATGACAGAAGATACGATTGAAGTAATTTACTATTACAGAGTAAAAGATGCTGTGTTAAATATCAGATACCTTGAAAAAGGAACAGAGAAAGAACTAGCACAGCCAGAACAACAACATGGTAAAGTAGATGAAGAGTATATTACAGGAGCAAAAACAATAGATGGATATACATTAGTAGAGCATAGTGGAAACGAAAGAGGAAAATTTGAAGTAAATCCATTAACAGTAACATATTATTACTTGTACAATACAAGAGCTACAGTTCAATACATAGATAAGATTACAGGTCAAATCTTAGAACAATCAACAACAGAAGGATTAGAAGGAGATGACTTCGTAACAGAAAGCAAGAGTTTTGACAACTATATCTTAGTTGAAGAACCAGCTCAAAAGACAGTTAAGATGACAAAAGAAGAACAAGTATTAAAATACTACTACATACATGTTTCTGGTGGAGTAATTGAAAAACATATTGATATGATATCTGGTGAAATTCTTTCAAATGATACACATCAAGGAAATGAGGGAGATACATATAATATTCCATCAAGAACATTCCAAGAATATGACCTAGTGGAAGATAGATTACCAGCAAATGCACAAGGAACAATGACAGTAAATCCAATCGAAGTAATTTACTACTACATCTATAAATCAAAAGTAACTGCACAATATGTAGACAAAAATACAGGAGAGAAACTAACAGAAGATGAAGTACAAAATGGACACGAAAAAGATGCATATATAACAGATAGAAAAACATTTGATGATTATAAATTAGTAGAAGTTCCAGCAAATGCAGATGGAGAGATGACTAAGAAAGATATCACAGTAATATACAACTATGTACATACATCAGGAGGAGTAATAGTAAATCACCTAGACATCAATACAGGAAAACAATTACTAGATGAAACAAAACAAGAAGGATACGAAGGAGATCCATATGAAACACATGAAGAAAACATACCAGGATATACATTAGTAAAAGAAAAATACCCAGCAAATGCACAAGGAACAATGACAAGAGAAGAAACAAGAGTAACTTATTACTATGTAAAGAACACAGAAGTAAACATCAAATATATTGACAAAGAAACTGGTGAAGAAATAACAGAGAAGACAAATATCCCAGGAAAAGAAGGAGACAATTACAAAGCAGAGCCAAAAGAAATTCCAGGATATGATCTAGTAGAAGAACCAACAAACAAAGACGGAACAATGACAGCAGAGCCAATAGAGGTAATCTACTATTACAGAAGACCAGCAAAAGTAATAACAAGATATATTGACCAAGAAACAAATGAAGAAATAGCAACAGAAGAAAAACAAGAAGGACATCAAAATGATGAATATATAACAGAAGCAAAAGATATTAAATATTATAAATTAATAGCAACACCAGATAATGCAATAGGAACAATGAAAGTAACAGTAACAAAAGACGAAAATGGAAAAGACATTGTAGAAGATACAACATATGTAACATACTATTATAGAAAACTAATCTTCAACCTAAACATTGATAAAAAAGTATCAAGCGTAACAGTAAATGGAGAAGAAAGTATAATTAATGGAGATTTAGGAAAAGTAGAAGTACATAGAAAAGAACTTAATACAGCAAAAGTTGAAGTTAAATATATAATCAAAGTTACAAATGATAGCGAATTAACAGGTAAAGCAAGTATCTTAGAAGACATTCCAACAGGAATGATAATGAATGCAGAAAAGAATGAAGGCTGGGAAGTAAAAGGAACAACAGCAACAAGAGAAACAAAAGAATTACAACCAGGAGAAAGCGAAGAATACTTAGTAGTTCTAGATTGGGAGAATGGAGAAAATAACATAGGAATGAAAGAAAATACAGCATCAATAATCTCAACAGAAAATGAAGCAGGATTTGAAGAAAAAGATACAACAGACAATGAAGATAAAGCAGACATAATAGTAGCAATAGGAACAGGTGGACATACATACGTACTAATAGCAGGAGGAATGTTATTAATATTAATATCACTAGCCGGAACAGTATACGTAATCAAAAAGAGAAAATAATTCGAAATAAACAAAAGTTGAAATAACTATATGAAAAACAAGAGACGCTAAATGGCGTCTTTTGTTTTTTGTGAACTTAAAGAAGAGTAGTTTAAAATGACGGTAAGTGACATAAATTTTTAAATAATTTAATAGAAAACCGACATTTTTGATAAAAATATCGGTATAGAGCGACATTTTTTATTAAAATGTCGTTTTTTAAGTGATATTTTAATTATAATGTAGTGATATGCTGTTTAGGTTTGCAAGTGTCAAAGAAGAAAGCAAAAATTGATAGGTGACATTAACAACTAATTGTTAGAATGATTGCAGAAAGAAATAAAAAGTGGTAATATTAAGTAGTATTTGTGAATATTAATATATAGCAAATCGATCGAATTATAAAAGGTGATTTTATGAAAAAAATTAATTTGAAAGAGGTATTACCTCAAATTAGTGGCGAAGTTCTTTGTGGAGATGCAGATAAGGAGATAGAAGGAGTTAGTATTGATACAAGAACTATTGAAAGTGGAGAGACATATTTTGCTTTGAAAGGAGAAAATACTGATGGTACTAAGTACTGCAAGGACGCAGTTAAAAAGGGAGCAATTATATGTTTTATTCAGGAAAATATTTTTACAGATGAGGAGCTAAGTGAGTTAGGAAAATCTGCTACTATTGTATTAGTTCCAAATGTAGAAGATACTTTGGTGGAGATTGCTAAGGTAAAAAGAAGTTTATATGATATTCCTGTTGTTGCAATAACTGGTAGTGTTGGAAAAACAAGTACTAAGGATGTTATTGCTAGGGTGATGGCTGAAAAATACAATGTTCAAAAAACTCAAGGAAATCATAATAATAGATTAGGTGTTCCTTTAACCATTATGGGTTTAAAGGATCATGATGCTTTAGTTATTGAGATGGGAATGAACCATGCAGGTGAGATTAGTGAATTAACACAAATCGCAAGGCCTACATTAAGCGTTATTTCAAATATAGGCACTTCTCATATTGGTAACTTGGGATCAAGAGAAAACATCTTAAAAGCTAAATTAGAGATTCTAGAGGGTATGGATAAAGGAAGAATCATTATAAATAATGATAATGATTTATTGCACAAATGGAATCTTGAAGATACTGATAATGAAAAAATTACGTTTGGTATTAAAGAAAAGAGTAAATATACTGCTGAAAATGTTAAGATTAAAGAAGATGGAAATGAATTTACTTTAAAAATAGATAATAAAGAATATGAATTTACTACAAAGAAACCAGGTGATATTTTTATTCTAAATGCATTGTCTGCTATAGCTGTTGGATTAGAGTATGATATTCCAATTGAAAGAATTCAAAATGCGATTGCTGATGCAGAGATTGCTAAAAACAGAATGGATATTGAAAAAAGGGATAATGTTTTATATATAAAAGATTATTATAATGCAAGTTTTGAATCTATAAAGCCAAGTTTGGAATACTTGTCAGGTTTAACTGGCGGAAAGAGAATTGCTGTACTTGGTGATATTAAAGAAGTTGGAGATTTTAGTCAAGAGTTACATGAAAAAGTTGGTGCTGAAGTGGCTAAGAATAAAATTGATGTTTTAATTACTGTTGGAAAAGAAGCTGAATATATTGGAAACACTGCTGTTTTAAATGGTATGCCAAGAGAAAATGTATTTATGTATAGAACGAATTTACAGGCTTCAACGAAACTGAAAGAAATAATTAGTTCAGGTGATAAGGTTTTATTGAAGGCTTCAAATAGTATGCACTTTGGTGAAATTTATGATGGTTTGTTTAGAAAAATTAAATTAGCTATAGTTGTTGGGGGAATGTCATCAGAACATGATGTTTCATTAATGTCTGGTAAATCTGTACTTGAGAAAATTGATAAAGATAAATATGAAATAAAAGTTGTATATATTCAAAAGAATGGAAATGTGTATGAATATGTTGGTGATTATGAAGAACTAGAGAATATGAAAATGGTTGATTTAGAAGCTAGAATTAATATTTTAGATGCTATTAAAGATGCTGATATTGTATTTCCTGTATTGCATGGAAGATATGGAGAAGATGGTTGCATACAAGGAATATTAGAGACGATTAAAAAGCCTTATGTTGGTTGTGAAGTTTTAGCTTCTTCTGTATGTATGGATAAAGATTTTACGAAGCGTTTGATTTCATTGGCTGGAATTAATGTTGCAAATTCAATTACATTGAGAAAAGCTGGTGATGTATATTTTATTGATAATACTAGTGATAGAGAGTCAGTAGAAAGTGTATGTAAATTTGCTGAGGAAAAATTAGGCTTTCCAATGTTTGTAAAGCCTGCAAGAGAAGGTTCTTCTTTTGGTGTAAGTAAAGCTAAAAATTTAGAAGAATTAGCAAATGCTATTATTGAAGCTGGAAAGTATGATACTAAAATTTTGATAGAAGAACAAATTAATGGTAGAGAAATTGAATGTGCAGTTCTTGGAAATGATGAAATAATTTCATCTGAAGTTGGTGAAGTTAAAGCTGCAGAAGATTTTTATACATATGATGCTAAATATAATAATCCAAAATCATTTACTGTTATTCCTGCTGAAGTTTCTGAAGATAGCAGAAGAAAAATAAAAAAATTAGCTGAAAAAGCTTTTCTAACTGTTGGTGCTAAAGGATTATCAAGAGTGGACTTTTTCTTGAAAGAGGATGGAGAAGTTATTTTAAATGAAATTAATACAATGCCTGGATTTACTAAAATAAGTATGTATCCAAAATTGTTCGAAGCTGCAGGAATTGAGTATTCAAAATTAATTGATAGATTAATTCAATTAGCAATCTACAGATAGTTATATATGAAGAGTGAAATGGAGAATGTAATGAAGAGTTTTGAAGAGGTAGAAGAGGTAGTAAAGAGTAGACTTTCAGAAAAAAGATTTTATCATTCAAATTGTGTTAAGGATAGATGTGTTGAATATGCAAAGATCTATGGTGAAGATGTTGAAAAGGCTAGATTAGTGGGGATTGCACATGATGTGGCTAAAGAGATGTCTCATGAGGAAAAAATTAAATTTATGCATGATAGAGGGCTTGAGATTAATAAATATGAAATTGATAGTCCAGGTTTGTTGCACGCACCAGTTGGTTCGTTGATTGCTAAAGAAGAGTTTGGGTATAGCGATGATATGGTTAAGGCGATCGCTACTCATACAATGGGTGATAAAGATATGAGTTTGCTTGCTGAAATTTTATTTGTTGCTGATTCAACTGGAATTGATAGAAAATATGAAGGAACTCAAGAATTATATGAATTGGCTAAAAAAGATTTGAAAGCTGCTGTAATTGAGTGTATGAATAGAACTATCAAAGAGAGAATTGATAAGGAAAAGACTATAAATCCTCAGACGATTGATTCTAGAAATGAATATATATTAAGATATAAAAATGATGATGAAAAATAGTTCATAATGTAAGGCACATCCTTTAAGTTTACTAGAGTATGAGTAAAAAAAGGGTGTGCTTTTAATATTGTAGAGTAGTAAAAAAAGGCCCTTACATATATATGTAAGGGATTAATTTTATTCTTCATTTTTTTTCTTATAATTACCAGAAACTAATCTTGGTAAATAAGTTATAATTTTATAAATAGCTAATTTTATTTTTTTAGTTATAATATAAGATTTTCTAAGTTTTCTTGGTGAAACCAAGCTAAAAGAATCATCTTGAACAGTTAAACTAGTTTCAATATGTTCGATAGGGAATACATAATTTTGTCCATCATTGTTGTCCCATTCATCGTTTTGATTTTTTAAGCAGAAGCGTAGAGAATCATTTTCAGGAAGTTCAATTTCAACCTGAAATCCTAGTTCAGTACGTTCCATTTTTACATCCTTTAAATCATCCCAGTTAGCACCAAAGCCAAAATGAAGGTAAACTTCAGAAGAGTTATCTTGAAAAAATTTACCTGTATATGAAATTTTTATTGTTGAGTTTGGTGTCAATTTATCTGTATTAAAAAATATGTTTTTAACTAATTCCATAATTATCTCTTTCTTTCTTAAAATTATATAATAATTATAATCTTAAAGAAAAATTGTTGCAATAATTTTCGATTTAATAAATTAAATAATATGTAAATGTTATATTATTGTAAAATAAATGTTACTTTTCGACAAAAATTTTTCCAATGATTGTGAATTCTTCTCCATTTTCAATTACTATATCTTTAGTTAAAAGATTGTCTGACTTTAGAACTAATTTGTTTTTTCTATATGCAAAACGTCTAATTAAAAGTTCGTCATTATATTTAACTAATCCAAGTTCTCTATGTAGAGGGATTGTATTTAATTCTACAAATACTAGTGATCCCTTTGGAACAGATGATTTCATTGAATCGTCTTTCATAACAAATGCCATTGAAGCGTTTGGAATAGAAGCAGGGCATATAACCATATCTTCTATGTTACTTACTAATGGTATTGTATTATAAGGAACAGCACTTATTAAGTTAAATTTTTTCTGTTCATCAGTTAGAACTTTGTCATAAGTGTATGATATTGGTTGATATGGAATATCTAACGCTTTACAAATATCCTTTAATGCCTTTTGACTAGGGTTTCTTTCTCCTTTTTCAATATGAGTTAAATGACCAACATTAATACCAGTTGTTTCAGCAATATTTGTTTTTGATAATCCTTTTTTTTCACGAATAAGTGAAAGTAAATTTCCTAACATGTAACCACTCCTTAAAAATATTTATTCATATTATATATTTAAAAAAATAAAATGTCTAGTGAAAGATGGTTTATATCTAAAGTATTGAATAAAAAAATTCGATATGATAAGATTAACCTGCTATAAAAATAGTGGAGGGAGAAAATGGAGAAAGAAGATCAAAAAACAAAAGATGTAAAAGAAGAAAAAAAACATATGTCTAAAAAAAGAGTTTCTGAAGAATACATTGAACAAATTATGGCAAAAAGGCGTAAAGTAATAAAAATTTCTATTATAGTTGTTGTTATTATTGTTTTGCTATTAATATGTTCAACAGCTTTTGCTTTAACTGCTATGTTTTCAAATAAGATTATTAGTGGTGTTACTATTGATGGTGTTGATGTATCAGGTTTGAATAAAACGGAAGCAACTCAGTTAATAGAAGAAAAGATGAACTCTAAAAAAGATGGTATGATTACATTAAAATATCAAGATTATGAAAAAGAATTGTCATTAACTCAATTAGAGGTAACGGCTAATGTTGAAGAAGCTATTAATAAGGCTTGCGATCAAGGTAGATCAAATAATATTTTTATAAATAATATTAATGTTATAAAAAGTAAATTTGTTAAACAGAACATTGATATGAATATAACTTACAATGAGGAAGAGTTAGATAAAGTTTTAACAGAAACTAGTGCTGAATTACCTGGTGTTGTTCAAGAATATTCATATAGTATTGAAGGAAATGAATTAATTGTTACTCCTGGAAAAGATGGTATAGTCCTTGATAAAGATAAAATGTTAAGCGAGATTAGTAGTGAGATTAAAGAATTATCTAAATCAATTACTACTGAAAGAGAAATTGCTGTAAAGAACGAAAAAGCAAGTGCAATTGATGTAGAAAAAATATATAATGAAGTTCATTCAGATCCGCAAGATGCATATATAATAGAGGATCCTTTCCAAGTTGTTGTTGATAAAGAAGGAATTGATTTCGCAATAACTATGGATGAAGCAAAAGCACTTTTTACTGAATTAAAGGATGAATATGTTATTCCATTAAAAATTACTAAGGCAAATGTGACTGTTTCTAGTTTAGGTTCAAGAGCATTTCCGGATGAGTTATCTGTTTTCACAACGAGATATGATGCGGGGAATGTGTCAAGAACAACAAATTTGAGTATTGCTTGTAGTAAATTAAATGGATATGTAATTCAACCAGGTGAAGTTTTTTCATATAATAAAGTATTGGGAAAAAGAAGTGTTGAAAATGGTTATAGAGAGGCAGCGATTTATACAAGTAACGGAGTTGAAAATGGTTTAGGCGGAGGTATCTGCCAAATATCATCTACATTATATAATGCTGTATTAATGGCTAATTTAGGAATAGAAGAGAGACATAATCATTCATATACAACAAGTTACTCTGATCCTGGAAGGGATGCTACTGTTGCATATGGATCATTAGATTTTAAATTTAAAAATACTAGAAAGTATCCGGTTAAAATTGAAGCGTATATTAAATCAGGAGTGGCAACGATTAGGATTTATGGAATAAAAGAGAATCCAGATTATAAAGTTCAAGTAGTTGCTAAAGTTACATCAACAATTCCTTGTGATGTTCAGAGAATAGAGGATCCAACATTACCAGCTGGTACAGAAAAGGTTGTTACAAAAGGAACTAATGGATGTAGAAGTGTTACTTATAAAAATGTTTATGATCAGTCTGGAAATTTAGTGTCATCAACACAAATTTCGTCAGATTATTATAAAACAATTACAAGAGTTGTAAAGGTTGGTACAAAGCAAACTGCTATACCAACTCCAACACCTTCAGTAGAGCCTACTCCAACGCCATCACCTGAACCAGAACCAAGTGTGACTCCTACAGAACCTGTTGAATCACCTGATCCAAGTCCTTCAACAGAAACAGAAGAATAGAGAAGAATACATAAGCCTTATATAGAAATATATAAGGCTTTTTTGCATAAAAAAAGATTCACATTATTGTGAATCTTTTTGTCTGGTGCGCCATCGCGGGATCGAACCGCGGACCTTCTGATTAAGAGTCAGCTGCTCTACCAGCTGAGCTAATAGCGCATTTCTAAAGACAAAATAAATTATAATCTCTTTTTGAAATAATGTCAATACTATAAATAAAAAAGTGTGATTAATATGTTGTAATCATACTATATTAAAATTGAAGAGAAGGTAGAGTAGTGCTGGAAAATATATTTAATATAGAATGTGTTAGTTAAGTATTTTTAAAGGCATCTTTTTCAAACATTGTTATTCATAATATTTTGAAAAGATGCCTTTAAGTATAACATATTATTTATTTGTGATTTCTTCTAAATCAAGTAGTTCTTGCCAACGTCTATCAACTTCTGCTTGGAATTCTTCTATCATCCATTCATTTCCAGGTTTAAACATGTGTTTAAATCTTTTTTGTGGTTTTAAGAATTCTTCTATTGGAAGTTTTTTGGCTGGTTTATATGTAATGTGATATTTACCATCAACTACTTCATATAGTGGCCAGTAGCATGTATCTGCTGCTAATTTGTTTATTGTCATAAGATCTTCTGTGTTATATCCCCATCCACGTGGGCAAGGAGCCATAACGTTTAAGAATGCAGGACCTTCTGTATAAAGTGCTTTTTCAGATTTTTCATATAAATCTTTAAAGTTTGTCATTGCTAATGTTTGTGCAACATAAGGAATGTGGTGTTCTGCCATGATTTTTGTTAAGTCTTTTCTGTTTTGCATTTTTCCTGGAATTACTTTTCCGGCAGGTGATGTTGTTGTGTCTGCAAATTTTGGTGTAGCAGATGAACGTTGAATTCCTGTGTTCATGTATGCACCATTATCATAGCAAACATATACCATGTCATGACCTCTTTCCATAGCTCCTGATAAACTTTGTAAACCTATATCGTAAGTTCCACCGTCTCCACCAAATGCTATGAATTTTGTGTCTTTATCTTGTGGTAATTTTCCTTGTTTTTTCATTGATTGATATGCAGCCTCAGCACCTGCAATTGTTGCACCAGCACATTCAAATGCTGTATGTATGAATGAATCTTTCCATGCAGTGTATGGGTATATGAAAGTAGATACTTCCATGCATCCTGTGGCATTTGCTATTACTGCGTGATCTTCTGGTTTTAATGCTCTTAAAATCATTCTAGCTACGCCTGGTGCTCCACATCCTGCACACATTCTGTGACCAGATGTAAGTCTAGAAGGTTTATTTGCTATTACTTCTTGTAAATTGTATGCCATTATTTATCCCCCCTTAAACCTAAATATCTGTATGGATTTTCTACTTTTCCATTTATTTTGCTTAAGTCTTCATATACTGATTTTATGTCTTTAACAGTTGTATCTCTACCACCAATTCCATAAACATAGTTAATTGTTGGAATTGATAATTGTTCGTTATACATTCCAGAAACTACATCTTCATATAAAGCTCCACCTTGACCGTTTAAAGAATCTGCTTTGTCAAGTACTGCAACTGCTTTTGCTTTAGATAAAGCTTTTGCAATTTCTTCACCAGGGAATGGACGGAATACTCTGACTTTAAGTAATCCAGCTTTTATTCCTTGTTTTCTTAAATCTTCAATAGCTGCTTTTGTTGTTCCAGCTGTTGAGTTCATACAAACTATTACGTATTCAGCATCGTCTAATTTATATTCTTCAAATAACCCATATTTTCTTCCAGTCATTTTTTCAAAGTCTTTAGCAACTTCTAATATAACTTTTTTAGCGTTTTTCATAGCTATTGCTTGTTGTGCTTTATGTTCAAATAAATATGCTTGTAAATCTAAAGGACCCATTGCCATTGGATTTTCTGCATCTAATAAATAATGTTCTGGTTTATATTCTCCAACGAATTCTTTAACTTTTTCGTCTTCAATTAGTTCTATATTTTCAATAGAGTGTGATGTTATGAAACCATCTTGACATACCATTAAAGGTAGTAATACGTCTTTGTGTTCAGCAATTCTATTTGCCATTATTGTATTGTCATAAGCTTCTTGATTATTTTCAGAGAAAAGTTGAATCCAACCGCTATCACGAGCACCCATTGCATCTGAATGATCATTATGAATATTTAATGGCCCTGAAACAGCTCTGTTTACTAATGACATTACGATTGGTAAACGTAAGCTTGATGCTATGTATATCATTTCCCACATAAGAGATAAACCGTTTGCAGATGTTGCTGTCATTGTTCTTGCACCAGCAGCTTCTGATCCTATGCATGCACTCATTGCACTGTGTTCACTTTCAACAGCAACAAAGTTTGTATCAACTTGTCCGTTACTAACAAATGTTGAAAAGTATTGTGGTATTTCTGTTGATGGAGTGATAGGGAAGGCAGCTACTACATCTGGGTTGATTTGTTTCATTGCTGTTGCTACTGCTTCGTTTCCACTTAATCTTTCACGAATTCCCATTATTTTACCTCCTTTTCGATTGCTTTAAAAGGACATACTTTTGCACATACCATGCATCCTTTACAAGCATCATAATTAAAGTCTATTCTTTTTTTATCTTTTGTTACTGGTATTGCATCATCAGGGCATACTGGGAAGCATAGTCCGCATTGTTTGCATTTTTCTGGTATCCAAATTGGTTTTTGACTGCGCCAGTCACCTGTTTTAAATTCTTTTGCATTTCCAGCTGTATAAATATTTCCTCCGATTGTTAGATCTTGATATGGAGTTGTTGGGTTTATATCTGTCATTTTTATACCTCCTTATTGTACTTTTTCGATTTCTTTAAGGGCCATTTCAAGTGCCTTCATATTACCTTCGATTACTTCAGGTTTTTTGGCAAATTTATGCTTGAATGAACCAACCATATCTGCTAAAAAGTCTTCATCAGTCATAATTTTACTTACTTTTACTATTGCTGCAAGCATAGGTGTGTTTGGAAAATATTTGCCTAGTGCTTCAATTGATATTTTTTTAGCATCTATTTTGTAGATTTCTCCTTTGTAACCGTTTAATGCTTTTATTAAATAATCATTGTCTTTTGTTGTGTTAATTATAATTGCACCTGTTTCTTTTAAACCGGCTGCAACGTCAACAGTTTCAAGTAATGTGTCATCAACTACAACAACATAATCTGGTTCGTATATGTTGCTATGTATAGTGATTGGATCGTTACTAATTCTGTTGTATGCTGTGATTGGGGCACCCATTCTTTCAGGACCATATTCAGGAAATCCTTGAATATATTTTCCTGTGTTGAATGCTGCATCTGCTAATAGAAGTGATGCTGTTTTTGCACCTTGGCCACCTCTACCATGCCATCTGATTTCAATCAAATTATTCATGTATTTATCCTCCTTAGTAGGTATTATCTATTAATCATACCTAAATTAAATTCATAGCCTTCACCATTTTGACATGTAATTATTGCTGTGTTGTATGATTTACCATCTTTTTCAGTTGTTGTTTCATATACGTTGCTTACTTCTGGTAGATCTTCTTTTAGTGTTCCTGCTACTGCAAAATTACCTGTTTGAAATGCATTTTCTATGTCTACGTAATAAAGTTTTCCGGTTTTACTTAGAAGCAAAAAGACTGGATAATTATAATCTGTTACATTAAAGTAGTATACAGATTTGATCGGTTCTGTAATTCCACTTATTTTGTATTCACCACCAATTGCTACTTTTGATGAGCTATTAAGTAATTTTTCGGAATCATTTCCAATTAAGACAGTAACTTCATTATTTGAAAGTATAGAAATTAAGTATTTATCATTTGTTTCTGTTACTGGTGTATATTTTGATCCATTTGTAGTATTATTTTCAGAATGAATTTCATCGGGTAGGTCAATTTTTACATTTGGTTCATTTACTGTTGTTAGCTCGATGATTTCACCTTTTTTGGAATTCTGGTCAACAGTATTTATTTGTTTTTGTGGTTTTAAAAATTTGTATAATAAAAATAATACCAAAATAATTACGATTACTGTTATTAATCTTTTTATTATTTTCTTTCTTCTACGCATAAAAACCTCCTTACTTTTGCTATTATATAAGAAGTAAATGGAATAATCAATGTGTTAGTTATAAAAAATCGTTGTCATTTCGTGAAAAATGCTTGAAATTTAACTGCTTGAGCTGATAAGTGATTTATAGTGAAAAAATTATATGTGAACGATGCGGTCGAAAAATATTAAAAATCAAAATATTACAAAAATATTACATTACACATTGACTTTTTTTCAAAAAAACTATAAGATAATAAGGTAAAAAATAAGAAATACATGTATATGCGACTCGAAAATATAGATGCATTGAGAGATGAATGGAGGATTTTATGGGAGAAGTTATAGTCATAACATCTGGTAAAGGTGGTGTAGGAAAAACAACAACAACAGCTAATTTGGGTTCTGCACTTGCTTTAGCAGGAAAAAAAGTTGCTTTAGTTGATACAGATATTGGCTTGAGAAATTTGGATGTTGTTATGGGACTAGAGAACAGAATTGTATATGATATCGTAGATGTAATAGAAGAAAAATGTAAATTAAGACAAGCTTTAATTAAAGATAAACGTTTTAAAGAATTATTTTTACTTCCAGCTGCTCAAACAAGAGATAAGACAGCTATAAGCGAGGAGCAAATGAAAGAATTAATTGCCAAATTAAAAGAGGAATTTGACTATATTCTAATAGATTGTCCAGCAGGAATTGAACAAGGGTTTAAAAATGCTATTGTTGGTGCAGATAGAGCTATTGTTGTTACAACTGCTGAAATTTCAGCTATTAGAGATGCTGACAGAATTATAGGATTGCTTGAATCTTCAGAGATAAAAAATCCTGAATTAATTGTAAATAGATTAAGACCTAACATGGTTAGAAGAGGCGAAATGATGGATGTTGATGATATTGTTGATTTGTTATCAATTGACTTAATTGGTGTTGTGCCTGATGATGAATTCATTATCACTCAAACTAATAAAGGAGAACCTGTTATTTCCAATAAAAAAGCACCTTCTGGAAAAGCGTATATTGAAATTTCAAGAAGAATTTTAGGGGAGAACATAGAAGTTAGCGTACCTGGAAGAGAAACTGGCTTTTTTGCTAAGTTAAAAAGAATTTTTGGCAAGAAATAAAAAATAACTGGAGGTAAAAAATGTTTGAAGGATTAACAACTTTTTTCAAAAGAGTATTGAAACCTGGACAGGCATTAGACGAAAGTTCTAAAGATACAGCTAAAGAAAGATTACATTTGGTTCTAATGCAAGATAGAGCTAATGTATCTGCAGATTTCTTAGATTTAATGAAACAAGAAATTATAGATGTCATCAAAAAGTATGTTGAGGTTGATGAAAAAGAAATAGATGTTAGATTGACAAATCAGTCTAATGAAGATGGAACAAATGGTGCGCCTGCATTATATGCTAATATTCCTATTGTGAATATAAAAAATGATGTTAAGGCTGAAAAAATGAATAAAAAGAATGAAGAAGAAGAGAAGGAGAAAGAACCAGAAGAAAAAGCTGAGGTAAAAACTCCTGCTAAAAGAGGAAGAAAGAAAAAGACTGAAGAAAAAAATACCGAAACGGAAACTAAAGTACCGGAGAAAAAAGAGGAGAAGAAAGCTGAAAAAGTTGAAAAGGTGGAAGAGGCAGAAGAGAATCCTGAGGATTTAGAAGAGGATGTTACAAAAAAGGAAGAATCTGAATCTTTAGAAGAAAAAGTGAAAGAGAAACCTGAAGAATAAATTAGATTTAAAAGCATTTTATATTATACTATACAGACGATGAGGTTTTTTGAATGAGAAAGAAATTATTAAAGAATTTAGATTGGGGAGTGCTTGTTTGCATAGTAATTCTTATTGGAATTGGGTTAACAGCACTCTTTTCTACTAGTCAAAATACTGACCATGTTGAATTTATTAAGCAGTTACAATGGTTAGCGATTAGTATACCATTTTTTATTTTGGTTATTGCAATTGACTATGATAAAATTTTAAAAATAGCTCCTGTTTTTTATGGAGCATGTATATTTTTGTTAATTTTGGTTTTATTTACTGAACAAATAAATGGTGCGAGTAGCTGGTTTAATATAGGAAGCTTTTCTTTTCAGCCATCTGAGTTCGGTAAGATTGCTACAATTTTATTTATGGCATATGCTTTGAATTTATTGCAAGCTAGGAATAAGAAAGAGATAAATAAAATACATAAATTGTTAGCTGTGTTATTAATTGCGGCTGTTCCAATTTTGTTGATTGTTGTTGAGCCAGACTTTGGTACTGCAACAGCGTATATTTTTGCAACAGTGTTTATTTTATTTGTTTCTGGAATAGATAAAAAATATATTTTTCTTGCAATTGCTTTAGTAGCAATTCTTGTACCTGTTATATATATTAATTTACCTGCACATGCTCTTCAGAGAATTGAAGTGTATTTGCATCCTGAAAGTGATCCAAGAGGTTCAGGATATAATATAATTCAGTCTAAGCTGGCTATTGGGGCTGGTCAAATTTTAGGTATGGGATTATTTCAAGGAAATCAAACGCAATTAGGATATCTACATCCAAAGACAACAGATTTTATTTTCTCTGCTATTGGGGAGGAAATGGGATTTGTGATGGGTGCAGTTATTATAATTACGTATGTTATTTTGATTACTAGAATTGTGTATATTGCTAAAACTGCTAAAGATAATGTGGGTTCTTATATTGCTATTGGTGTTGCTGGAATTTTGTGTTTCCATATGATTGAAAATATTGGTATGACTATGGGACTTTTACCTATTACTGGTGTGCCTTTACCTTTTGTTAGTTATGGTGGTAGTTCATTGCTTACTAATTTCATTTGTATGGGACTTGTGGTTAATGTTAGTGCACGTCGTCAAAAGGCTATTTTTATTGAGTAATAAATAGTGTTAAGTATAAGATTATAAAAAAATGCATATATAAATTTTTTCATACCTTGCTGTCGCAATCTTGATGAGCCTCCGGCTCTTTTATATGTATAGATTGCTTCAATCGCAGTCACGAAGAGTACTCTTCGTTCCTTTGATCGCTGCGCGGTAGTTCAAAATTTTATATATGAATTTTTCTATATTTTACTGTAACAATTTGATTGAATTTTGACTCTATGTTAAATAAAAAATGCTCTAATTACTGGTAAAAAACTTGACGTTTGTGATTTTAGTAGTTGAGGGAAAGCTTAAAATATAATAAAAGTTGTTTAGAAATGGAGATTGTATGTTTTATCATAAATTGAAAATTGGTAATGTTGAATTAGATAATAATATAATATTAGCACCTATGGCAGGTGTAACAGATTTACCTTTTAGAAAATTGTGTAAAGAGTGTGGGGCTGGACTTGTAGAAACTGAAATGGTTAGTGCAAAGGCAGTTTTTTATGGTGATGATAAAACGCTTTCAATGTTAAATACAAGTGATGAAAAAAGACCTATTTCTATGCAAATTTTTGGTAATGAGCCAGATGTTATGGCTAAAGCTGCAGAGTTTTTGAATGACAAAGCAGATATTATTGATATCAATATGGGATGTCCCGCACCAAAGGTTGTTAAAAATGGTGATGGTAGCAAGCTTTTATTAGATTTAGAATTGGTATCTGAGATTGTAAAAAGTGTTGTCGCAGTTTCAAAAGTTCCTGTTACTGTTAAGATACGTAAGGGATGGGATGATGAACATATTGTTGCGGTTGAAGCTGCTAAAAGAATTGAAGCAGCTGGTGCATCTGCAATTACAATTCACGGAAGGACTAGAAGTCAATTTTACTCTGGCGTTGCAGATTGGGATATTATTAAAGAAGTTAAAGAAAATGTTTCTATTCCTGTTATAGGAAATGGAGATGTTATTGATGGAAAGTCTGCTGAGGAGTTGTTCGCTAGGACTCATGTTGATGGTATTATGATTGGAAGAGCAACTTTAGGAAATCCATGGATTTTTAAAGAAGTTTCTTCATATTTAAAGGGCGAAGAATGCACAAAGCCTAGTAATGATGAAGTTTTAAATGCGATATTAAGACAATATGAGATGCTTATACAAGAAAAGGGAGAGTATACCGCTGTTAGAGAGATGAGAAAACATGTTGCTTGGTATGTAAAAGGAATGAAATCAGCTAAAGCTATAAAAACAGGTGTAAATGAGTTTGAAAATTTTGAAGAAGTAAAAAAATTTTTGATAGAATATTTTAAATAATTTATTTATAAAAATTTTGAACAATATTACTCCGTAAGGATTAAATAAAATAATATTTTAGGATGAAAAATATCTAAAAAGAGCGAATAGTTTTACATAAAGAATTGCATTATCGAGTTATGAAAAACAAACTCGGTTTTTTTCAAAAAAATGTGTCGCTTTTTGTTGATTTTTACTAAAAAGTGTTATATATTAATAATCGATTTACAAAACTTTATTACAAAAAGGTTACAAAAGAGTTACGAAAACGTGACAGATTCTATTGACTTTTTGAGCAAATTGTAATATCCTTAGACATATTAAGAAAACGGAAAAAATGGAGGAATTGTTTTGGCAATTGGAGATATAATTGTAGGTATTGACATCGGTACTTCTAAGGTTAGTACTGTTGTTGGTGAAGTTAATAATTTCAAACAAATAGAGATAATTTGCAATACTTGCTGTAGATGTAACGGAATTGCAAAAGGACAAATCATAGATGATGATGCAATTTCAATTGCTATTTCTAAAACAATTAGAGAAGCAGAAGAAATTGCTAATTTCAAGATTAGTTCTGCTTATATTACAATTCCAGGAAAGTATACAACAATTGTTCAAAATAGTGTTGTTAAAGAGACTAGAGAAAGATTTGATGGAATATCTCATAAAGATGTTACAGTTGCAATGTCAATGGTAAGAGATATTGAAATGCCTGATGATGAAGTTTTAATAGATATAGTACCAGATAAATTTATATTAGAAGATGGAAAAACAGTTGAGGATCCGGTAGGAAGTTATTGTTCAAGTTTTACATTGATGGCTCAGCTAATATTAGCTGATAAAAATTATATAAAAAAGATAACTTCTATATGTAGAAAAGCTGGTATTGATATTGACGGAATTGTTCCAATTACTCTTGCAGAAAGAAACCTAGTTTTAGACAGTAATGAGTTAAATGATAATGTAATGATTCTTGATATAGGTGCTGGAAATACAGAAATTGGTGTTTTCAAAGGAAATTCTTTTATATTTAATGATACATTACCTTTAGGCGGGGATAATATCACAAGTGATATTGCGTATGTTTTAAATATTTCAAAAGAAGAAGCTGATAAATTAAAACGTCAATACGGATTAGCTTTAAGATCTTTTATAGATAATGATAACAATATAATTCTTAATACATATAATGGTGGAGATACTAGAAATAAAACTATAAAAAGTTCAGAATTGATTGAAATTATTGAAGCAAGAGTTGAAGAAATCTTTTCATTAGTTAATAAAGAGATTACAGCTCAAGGTTTAAAAAATAATATAAATAATGTAATTTTAACAGGAGAAGGTATCACAAATATTAATAAATCTGATATGGCTGGAAAAATTATTTTGAATATTCCAGTTAAAGTTTCAACAGCTAGATTAATTTCTACAATAAAACCAGTTTATAGAACTAGTTATGCTCTTGTTAGATATGTTTCATCTAGAGCTTTTTCAAAAAAAGTTTCTAGTACAATAGATACTAAATCAGAAAAATCAGTTTTTAAAACTGTTTTAGAAAAGGTTAGAGACTTTTTCTATTCATAATTAATTAGTTTTTAATTTTTATAATATATATTTTATTGAAGGAGGAAATACCTTATGATAATGGAAAATGATGATAACAATAACAACTACATGATGGATGGAACAGCCACTATCAAAGTAATTGGTGTTGGAGGAGCTGGAAATAATGCTGTTAACAGAATGATTGAAGCAGGAATTAAGAATGTTGAGTTCATAGCTGTTAATACTGATAGACAAGCACTTCAATTATCAAAAGCATCAACGAAAATTCAAATAGGTGAAAAATTAACTAGAGGACTTGGTGCAGGTGCTAACCCTGATATAGGTGCACAAGCTGCTGAAGAAAGTCGCACAGAAGTAGCAGAAGCTTTACGCGGAGCTGATATGGTTTTCGTTACTGCTGGTATGGGTGGTGGAACTGGAACTGGTGCTGCTCCTATAGTTGCTGGAACTGCTAAAGAAATGGGAATATTAACAATTGGTGTTGTTACAAAACCATTTACTTTTGAAGGTAAGAAAAGACTTGCTCAAGCTGAAAGAGGAATTGAAAGCTTAAAAGGTAAAGTTGATACATTAGTTGTAATTCCAAATGATAAGTTATTACAAGTAATTGATAGAAAAACATCAATTATAGAAGCTTTTAGAATGGCTGATGATGTATTAAGACAAGGTGTTCAAGGTATATCAGACTTGATCGCTGTTCCTGGTTTAATCAACTTAGACTTTGCTGATGTTAAAACTATAATGTTAGATAGAGGAATGGCTCATATGGGTATAGGTAGAGCTTCTGGAGAAAACAGAGCTGAAGATGCTGCAAAACAAGCTATTCAATCTCCATTACTTGAAACATCTATTGAAGGTGCAAGAGGAGTTATTATTAACATTACTGGTGGTAGCGATGTAGGATTACATGAAGCTAATACAGCTGCTGAATTAGTTCAACGCAGTGCTGACCCAGAAGCAAATATTATCTTTGGATCTGTTACTGATGATTCTATGGGTGATGAGATTCAAATTACTGTTATTGCTACTGGATTTGAAAATGAAGATGAGAAAGTTCAAAAAGCTACTGATATAGTTAATAAAGCTTGGGAGAGAAAGATGAATCCAATTAGTTCATCTGATTCTAATAATAGCAATGAATTGGATATTCCAACTTTCTTAAGAAAAAATAAAAATATGAAATAAGTTATCCATTATTGTCAAAGAAAATATATATAGATAAATCGGAAAAGAAATAGTCTACTTTTTGTAGACTATTTCTTTTTTTTCTACAATAGAAAATGACAAGTTTTTTGAAATGTTTTTTATATAATTACAGTAATCTAAAACAAAGAATAAGGTGAATGGGAGTTTGTGATGACAATATATTTGGATGCTGTTTTTTTAGAAAATTTTGTTATGAATTTTGCAGTGATATTGTCTGAGGCTGTTTTATTAAATTCTGTATTTAATATATGGAAAAAAGTTCTAGCTGCTTTGATTGGAACGTTTTATTATATTGCAACATTGTTTTGTTCAACTTTATCTTTTTTTCAGCTTATGATTGGTGGAATAATTGTGGTAATTGCTTTTACTCCTAATGGATTGAAAATGTTTGGTAAAATATTTATTTTATATTATTTTATTAATTTTCTTTTTGCTGGTGTTGCATTTGCACTTATGAGTTTTTTGAATCAAGGACGATTTTCTATTTTTAATGGAGTTGTGATTGGAAATTTTAATTTAATAAAATTATTTTTGTCTGTGTTGATTGGAGTGATTTTATTAATTTATTTTTTCAGAAAAAAGAAGGAGCATGTATTTAAAGATGTTGTTATTTCAATTAATGGTGTTGAGAAAGTAATTAGACTTTTATTAGATACTGGAAATTTATTGAGAGAGCCATACACAGCTAGACCTGTGATGATTGTGGAGAAGTCTGCATTAAAGGGCATGTTTGATAATGATGTATTAGATGAATTAAGAGAAATATTTGATGGTAAAAGAAATATTCCAAGTGGAATGTTTTTGATTCCATATAAGAGTATAGGTAATAGGTGTGGCTTTTTACTTGGAGTTAGGCCTGATTTTGTAAGACTTAAGAATGGTAGAAAGATTTATGAAAATTTAGTAATTGGAATTTGCGATGAGAATTTAAGTGATACAAAATCTTATTCTGGAATTTTTGGATTAGAAACTTTAGATGAAGGAGTCTGTGAGATATGAGTATAATTGATATTTTAAAGGATTTTTATAGGAAGATTACTAAGAAAGATTTTGATAAATTGCCGATTTTTTATATTAATGGGAGTCAGACTTTACCACCACCGCTTTCTGCACAAGAAGAAATGGAAGTATTATCTAGAATAAATGATGAAGATGGTGATGCTAAGCAAGTTTTGGTTGAAAGAAATTTAAGATTAGTTGTATATATTGCTAAGAAATTTGAGAATACAGGGGTTGATTTAGAAGATTTAATTTCTATTGGTACGATTGGATTGATGAAGGCAATAAATACATTTAATACAGATAAAAATATTAAGCTTGCTACATATGCGTCTAGGTGTATAGAAAATGAAATTTTGATGTTTTTAAGACGAAATAACAGGATTAAAGGAGAAGTTTCTATTGATGAGCCTTTGAATCAGGATAGAGATGGTAATGAACTTTTGTTATCTGATATTCTAGGGACAGATGAGGATATTATTTATAAGAATTTAGAAGATGAGGTTGATCATAAACTGCTAAAAGTAGCTATTTCTAAGCTTTCTGATAAGGAGAAATACATAATGAATTTAAGATTTGGAATGGGTGGCTGTTCTGAAAAAACTCAAAAAGAGGTGGCCGATATGCTTGGAATTTCGCAGAGTTATATTTCAAGGTTGGAGAAGAAGATTATGTTGAAGATGAGAAAGGAGATTTCTAGTAAAACGCGGATAGTAGTGTGAAATGTAGCATCTTGAGTTTATGATGTGATTTGGTTTTGCAAAATTGATAAGTTTGGATTAAGGTGTGTTTTGATTTGAGTGTAATGGTAGGGTTCTTGCTGATGGAAGTTGGCAAGGACTTTATTTTATTATAGGAAAGTTCACCGAACGTTCTATAATATAAATACTTTTTTGATGTGAAAGAATATTTTGTCATTCATTTCATAAAATTATATAAAAAGTTGGTCATGGTGGAGGTGCGATGAAGAAAAAAATTTTTGTTATATGTGTACTTTTAATTTTAATTGTTTTGTTTTCTTATTGTTATAAATTTTTTATTCCAGGTAATACTAAAAGTATCGAAAATGTAAATGATTTGAATGAGTATCTTTCAAAAATAAATGATTATTCAGTCGAAGCTAAAGTGACGGTTAACAGTAATAAGAATTCTAATAGTTATAATTTGAAACAATCTCGAATTGAAGGTAAGTGCGTTCAAGAAATTAGTGATATTAACAATTCTATGAAAGTGATTATTGAAAATACCAAAGGTAGAGTGATTGTAAAAAATACTGAGTTGTCATTGGAGAATGTTTTTAATAATTATGATGATGTTGTGAAAAATTCAATGGGATTGGATGCGTTTATAGAAGATTATGAGAGTGATGATAAAAAAGAAATTTTAGAGAAAGATGGTTATTACATAATTAGTGTTAAGTCAAAAAATTCTCAAAATAAATATGCTAAAAGTAAAACTTTGTATTTTGATAAGTTGAATAATCGTATAGAAAAAATTGTTGTAAAAGACATAAACAATAACGAAATGGTTGTCATAGAATATAGTAAACTTGAGATATTTTAAATTTGAAAAAATTTGGATATAGTAATTTACAAATTCGATATATAGAATTATTAGGAGTGATTATTATGATAATCAAAAGAGGAGATATGTTTTATGCTGATTTGAGCCCAGTGATTGGTTCGGAGCAGGGAGGGATTCGACCTGTTTTGATAATTCAAAATGATATGGGAAATAAATATAGTCCCACTGTTATTGCAGCAGCTATAACTTCTCAAATAGGAAAAAATAGATTGCCAACACATATTGCGATTGATTCAAAGGAGGTAGGGTTGAAGTCTGATTCTGTTGTTTTGGCTGAACAGATTCGTACGATTGATAAAAGTAGATTAAAGGAGAAAATAGGTCATATAGATGATGAGAGAATTATGGGGCAGATTAATAGTGCGATAGGGATAAGTTTCGGTTTAGCTAATGATTAATTGTGGAGTGTAGGAATGAATATTAATAATAGAGTGATAGCGTTTATTTACAGATTTTCTGCTTTTGTACTTGGTGTTACAGCTTTGGTTTATGATTTTGGAATTTTTGATGGAGAATTTAGGAAAGTTAATTTTTTGTATTTTACGATTTTGAGTAATCTTTTTTGCATGGTATTGTTTTTTGTTTTAATTATTAGAACTATAATAGATATTAGAAGAAAAGGAATATATGGTTCATCGTCAATTTCACCACATATTAAGGGTGGTATAATGATTTCAATAATACTTACTATGACGGTTTATCATTTTATTTTGATTCCATATGCTTTGAAGATTGATCCGTACCAGCAGTTGAAAATTACGGATATTATTTTTCATTATGTGATTCCATTTCTAACGGTATTTGATTGGATTTTATTTGATGAGAAAAGATCTTTTTCTTGGTATGATCCTATTTTATGGACGATTGTTCCTTATTTATATGCTGCGTTTGTTTTTCTCCAATCTAGGGTTGATATAGCTGATAGAATTAATAATCATATGAATAGGTATATTTATGTTTTCTTGGATGTTAATTTGCTTGGAAATATGAGAGTGGCTTTTAATATAATTAGTTTATCTTTTGCATTTGTGGTATTGGGATATGGGGTTTTTTTATTGGATAAAATTAAAATTAAAAGTAGAGTTTGATATTAAATTTTAAGAACTAAAATGAAATTTAATTTATAATATAGAATAAAAAATAAATAGTATATTTTTTTACATCTTGCTGTCGCAATCTTGATGAGCCCTCGTTCTTATAGAACTTGGGCTCTTTTATTTGAAAAGATTGCTTCAATCGCAGTCACGAAAGCTTCGCTTCGTTCCTTTGGTCGCTGCGCGATGATTAAAAAATATACTATTTATTTTTAGTGCTAATAGTTAATTTTACTACTAAATAAGGTTGTCTAAAATTTAATATCAACATTATTTGCTTTGCCTGGTTCTAATTCAAATAGCTTCTCTTCTGTAAAATGAAATGCAGATGCAATTAAATTAGTCGGAAAAACTTGAATAGCTGTATTATAAGTTGTTACATCCATGTTATATAATCTTCTAGCAGCTTGTAATTGATCTTCCATTTTAGTTAAATTTTTTTGTAGGTTTAAGAAGTTTTCACTTGATTTTAATTCAGGATAATTTTCCACTTCAACTAGTAAATTATTTACTTTTGTATTTAATTGAGAAGCAGTAGATAAATCTTTGTTTTGATTATATTCTGATCTAAGTTTTGTAATTGATTCTATCAAGTTAGATTCATGTTTTGCATATCCTTTTACACATTCAACTAAATTTGGAATTAAATCAAATCTTTGATTAAGATATACATCAATTGATGATCTTGATTGTTTTACAGCATTTCTTTTTTTGATTAGTCCATTATAAATAAGTAATAGAACTATTAGTATTAATAATATTATAAAAATTGCTACTTCCATTTTTTCTCCTTTATAAATCTTTTTCAGATAATACATAATATATTTTTCTGTTTAATTCGCATATGAAATCAATAAAATTGTAATATCTGTTTAATGTATCAAAATCCATTGAATCTTTAAATTGTTTTACTTCAAATAAATCTTGGCAACGTATACGTATATATAGTTTATAATCTTTTAATGTCATTTCAAATTTTACTTTGTTTTTAGTTTTAAATGTAAGCATGTAGTCTAATATGTCTGATGTTAGTATGCGCATTGCTAATATTTTGTCTGATGCATATACATCAAATTGTTTTTCAAATTCTTGAGAATCCATTTGCATTAATTCTTTACTTTTTATAAGCTTTCCAAGAATTCCTTTATCTGAACGTATTTTTATTGTTGAATTTATATTTTTATCAAATTCAGCTACTGAAAATAGTCCAGAGAATAGTGTTGTTCTTGTTGTGTTTCCATCACTATCGGTGCTAACATCTTCAGTTCTGACATCTCCAGCTTGAAATTTTATTAGTTTATCGATTTTTCCAAAGATTAAATCATTAGAATAGAAATTATCATATGATTCGAATTCTGCTTGTCTATAGTCAAATGATGATATTCGCATTGTTGGTGAAAATTCTAATCCGTCATCATAGTATTTTACTAGATTTTTTATTACTTTGGACTTATAAGCTTTGTTTAATTCATTTGAAAATGGCAATACACATGAAATAAGCAATCCTAGTATTCCTACGAATACTCCTATTCCTGTATTTATTGTTAGAGAAATTATAATTGCGAGTAGAACAATGCAAGCAAGTGCAATTATATGTTTCTTTTTGCTTTCTTGTCTAAGTGCTTCTAATTCTTCGTGATTTTCTTTATATAGTTTTTGATATATTTCTGAAAAATTTTTCACTAATATTCCCCCTAATACTATTAATTATCTTATAAAAAAATATTTGTGTCAACAAGATTTAAGTATTGGAATAGAATGGAATAAAGGAGAGGTGATAATGGGACTTACGAAAAATTCTACTGGTAATAAATTATTGGTTGATGATTTTAGTGCTGAAGGTGATTCTGATAATGTTATTGTTGGATTAATTGGTAATCCTAATGTTGGAAAGAGTAGTGTTTTTAATAATATAACTGGCTTGCATCAACATACTGGAAATTGGACTGGCAAGACTATTGAAAGTAGTGTTGGAAGGTATGAATATGATTCTATGAATTTTACTCTTGTGGATTTACCGGGAACATATTCATTAAGTTCATATTCTGAAGAGGAAGAGGTAGCAATAGATTTTATAAAGAATTCTAATTTTGATGTTATGACAGTTGTTGTTGATGCGACGAGTTTGGAAAGAAATTTGAATTTAGTGTTGCAGATTTTAGAATTAACGAAAAATGTTGTGGTTTGTGTAAATTTAATGGATGAGGCTAAGAAAAACAATATAGATATTGATTTGAAAAAATTAGAAGAGATACTTGGAGTTCCTGTGGTTGGCACGATTGCAACTAAGAAAAAATCGCTTGATTTATTAAAAAATAAAATTTATGAAAAGTATTGTAATAAGACTGAAGAAGTTGAGAAGTTTGAGAATTCTGAAAATATTGTGATTGAAGCTGAGAAAATTGCTAAAAGTGTTGTACATAAAAAAGATGTATTTTCTAAAAGTGAAAAATTTGATAAAATTTTGACGTCAAAAAAATATGGTGTTCCGATAATGATTGCAATGTTAGGTATGATTTTCTGGATTACTATTGTTGGAGCAAATTATCCGTCAAGATTTTTATCGATGATATTTGAAAGATTGAAAGAAATATTAGAAAACACCTGTAATGTGCTTAGTTTTCCACTTTTCTTGAAAAATATGTTGATAAATGGTGTGTATCAAACGGTTACATGGATTATTAGTGTAATGCTTCCGCCAATGGCTATATTTTTTCCTTTGTTTACACTTATGGAAGATTTAGGTGTTTTACCTCGAATCGCATTTAATTTGGATAATTTCTTTAGAAAAGCGGGAACTTGTGGAAAGCAGGCTCTTACTATGTGTATGGGGTTTGGATGTAATGCGGCAGGTGTGGTTGGATGTAGAATAATGAGATCAACTCGTGAACGATTGATTGCTATTGTTACTAATTGTTTTGTTCCGTGTAATGGTAGATTCCCACTTTTGATTACTATTTCTACAATTTTTTTCGCTGGTGCAATTGGTGGACTTACAGGAAGTTTTGTATCAACATTAATTGTATTAGGTGTTGTTACATTAGGTGTTGTTCTTACTTTAGTTATTTCTAAGATATTGTCACAAACATTGCTTAAAGGTGAAAGCCATGGATTTATTTTGGAGTTACCTCCGTATCGAAAACCACAGATTGGCAGTATTTTGGTCAGATCTGTTTTTGATAGAACTTTATTTGTACTTGGAAGGGCTTTATGTACTGCAATACCTGCTGGAGTAATTATTTGGATTTTGGCAAATGTTCAAATTGATGGAGAGTCGATGCTTGCATATATTGCATATTTTTTTGATCCTTTTGCAAGGCTTATGGGATTGGATGGATATATTTTGACTGCATTTATCTTTGGAATACCTGCTAATGAAATTGTTTTACCAATATTGTTGATGATGTATATGAATAATGGCGTTTTAGTAGATATTTCTGAGTATTGGAAAATAGGTGAAATTTTAATTAATAATGGTTGGAATATATTGACTGCAACTAATGTTATGATTTTTACACTTTTGCATTTTCCTTGTATGACTACTTTGCTGACAATAAAAAAGGAAACGAAAAGTATGAAGTGGGTTGTTATATCTTTTTTTATTCCAACTGTTTGTGGTGTTGTTATTTGTATGTGTACTAATTTTTTGTATTGGATAATAAGTTGTTTGTGATAATAGAGAGAAAGAGCAGTTTTGCTCTTTTTTTATATTATAGGAAAGTTCTCTGAACTTCCTATAATATAAATATTTTGCACAAAAATTTGCATAGCAAATTTCGCACACGAATAATTAAATGTGGGCTGAATTCTATAATTTAAAAAATAAAAAAATTTAATTATTCCACTATTGTTCTATCATAAATTATATATGTTAATTAAATTTGTTGAGATTTCTAGAATATTAAAATAGTGATAATGAAAGTCGATTTATGAGAGTTTAAAGAACTTTTTTGGAATGAGTTACATAATATATACCAATATTGAAAGGTGGTATTATTATGTCAAAGTATGTAATTAATGGAGGTTCGACTATCAATGGAGAAATAGAGGTGTCTGGTTCAAAGAATAGTGCTTTGCCAATTATTGCTGCATGTATTTTAAATGCTGGAACAACTACTTTGTATAATGTTCCTAATATAAAAGATACAAATGGAATGTATAAAATACTTGAAGATTTAGGATGTACAGTAAAGAAAAAAGGAAAGAAAATTGTTATTGATTCATCAAACATTAATAAATTCGAAATTGATGAACAGCTTATGGGAAAAATGAGATCATCTGTAATTATTGTGGGAGCGTTATTAGCTAGATTTAGAAAAGCTGTATTCTCATATCCTGGAGGATGTGAAATTGGTGCTAGACCTATTGATCTACATATTAATGGGTTTAAAAAATTAGGTATAAATATTGATGAAAATACTGGATATATAGTGTGTAAATGTGATAGAATAGAACCGAACGAAATACAGTTGGATTTTCCAAGTGTAGGTGCGACTGAAAATTTGATGTTAGCATCTGTTTTGACTGATGGAGAAACGGTTATTAGAAATGTTGCGATGGAACCGGAAATTGTTGATTTGCAAAATTTCTTGAATAAAATGGGAGCAGAAATTCGTGGGGCTGGAAGTAATATTATAAGAATAAATGGAGTAAAAAAGCTCAAAGAAATTTCTTATAATATAATGCCTGATAGAATTGAAGCAGGTACTTTTCTTGCATATGCGGCAATGACAGGTGGAAAAATTAAATTGAATAATGTTAATACTGAACATATTTTACCTGTAATTAGTAAACTTGAGGAGACGGGATGTAAAATTTTTAAAGAAAAAAATGAGATTGTTTTAAATGCTCCTAAAAGATTAAAAGGAATTGATATTCAGACACATCCATATCCAGGTTTTCCAACAGATATGCAATCTGTGTTTTTATCAATGTTTTGTACTGCAAGAGGAACATCGGTTATAATTGAAAATATTTTTGAAAATCGTTTTAAATGTGTTCCAGAGTTAACTAAAATGGGAGCTAAAGTTTCTATATCTGGTTCAACGGCAGTTATAAAAGGTGTTAGAAGATTAGTTGGAAAAAATGTTGTTGCGACTGATTTACGAGGTGGAGCTGCATTAGTTGGTGCAGCATTAAAAGCTAGAGGCATTACAACTATTGATAATTGTGAGTTTATTGAAAGAGGATATGAGAATCTTGAATATAAATTGAAAAAACTTGATGTAGATATTGTTAAACAAAGGAGTTTGAATATTGAAACAGAAGAAAAAAAATCAAACAGTGAATAATAAATTTAATTTTGATGATGAATATATTATTGGTTTTTCAAATTCTAATAATGTACCTAAAAAAGGTAAAAAAAATAAATCAAAAGTAAAAAAGAAAAAGAAGAATAATGTTAAGAAGACAGATAATAGAAATATTAAGAAACCTGCTGCTAGACCAAAAATGAATGAAAAAAGAAGAAAAGTAAGGAACAGATTGGTAAAAATATTTTTAATTATTGTTTTATTAGTAGGAGCGGGGTGTTTCTTATGTTTGTCACCAATGTTTAATGTTCAGGAGATTATTGTTCAGGAAAATACTAAGATTGCATCAGATACTATTAGTAGTTTATCTGGAATTCAATTGTATAAAAATATATTTTTATTTAATAAATCTGATGCAATTGAAAATATACAAAAAAATTCTTACATAGAAAGTGTTAAAATATCAAGATCTTTACCAAATAAGATTAAGATTACTATTAAAGAAAGAAGCGAAAAATATTTGGTTGAGTTTGCAGAAGGAAAATATGTGTCTGTTGATGGTCAGGGATATGTGTTAGAAATTGTTGAAGTAAATGATAATAATTTACCAATATTAACTGGAATAAAAACTGATACAGAAACATTAATTAATATTGAAAATAATCAAGTAAGATTATGTGAAGAGGATTTAAAGAAACTCGATATAGTGGCTAATATAATTGAAACTGCAAAAAATTATGATGTAAACGGATATATTACTAAGATTGATATATCTGACGGTGATGATTATAAATTGATTTTGGCAGGAGAGAATAAAACGGTATATCTTGGAAATTGTAGTGATTTGAATACTAGAATTTTATTTATGAAAGAAATTTTGAATTCTGAAAAAGGTAAGAAAGGTGAGATGTTTATTAATGAAAAATTGTCAGAAAAACCTCCTTATTTCAGAGAGGCTGTTAATTAATATAAAATCACGAGGAAAGGATGATACAATAAAATGAAAAAAGAAAAATGGCATGTAGTTGTTATTGGAGTTCTATGTTTTATAATTGCTGCTAGTATTTGTGTTCAATACAGAAGCGTGCAAAGTTATATAACAACAGGTAAAGCTTCAGTTCAATCGATGACTGAAAATAAATTAAGGGATCAAGTTTTAAAAGAGCAGGAGAATTACAATAAACTAAATATACAAATGCAAATTGCACAACAACAATTAGAAGATTTAAGAAAAACGTCAGCATCTAATAGTGAGGAAGCTAAGAATTTAGAAAAAGAGTTAAGTGAATATAATAGATTACTTGGATATACTGATGTTACTGGAAAAGGTGTAATAATTACACTTGAAGATTCTGATAAAACAGCTAGCAATTATACTTCTGATAGTATTATTCATTATCTGGATTTGGTTGAAATTGTTAATGAGTTATTTAATGCAGGAGCTGAAGCGGTATCTATTAATAATCAACGTATAACTGCAACAACAGCTATTAATTGTAATGGTAATGTCCTTAAAATAAATAATGAAAAAATTAGTGCTCCATTTGTTGTAAAAGCAATTGGTTCTCCTGAAGGATTGGCATCAACAATTTTAAGGCCTGCAAGTTATATTGATTGGATGAAAGAGGATGGAATAAAAGTTAAGGTTGAAAAAAAGACGGGTGATGAGGTTACAGTTCCAAAAGCTACTGGAACAAGACAATATAAATATTTACAAGTAGTAGAGTAGAGGTGATAATTTTGAATGGAAAAGTAATTATGGCAATTACTATAGGAATAATTTGTATATTACTTACTAGTGTTATGTTTCTTCAGTTTAAGAGTGTACAAGTTATCGAAGAATCTGGAGTTGGTGCAATGAGGGAAACTGAGCTTAGAACGGAATATGCAACTGTAAAAGAAAAGTCTTCAGAGGTTAAGGAACAATTGGAAGAAATACAAAAAACTATAGATGAATATAGTAATCAATCTAGTGATAATCAAGGAACTATTGACTTGCTTAAAACAGATGTTGATAAAGCAAAATGTGATTTGGGTTATACTGATGTTAAGGGACCTGGAATTGTAATTACAATTACTGATGGAGCAGATGCAGCAAATAATGATACGCAAATAGTTACATATGATGATTTATTGATGGCTGTTAATGAGCTGAAATATGCTGGCGCTGAAGCTATTTCAGTGAATGAACAAAGGGTTGTAGGTGATACTTTTATTGCGGATATTCAAAAGGGAAATTATATGGTAATGAATGATAAGAGAATAATGGCTCCTTATACAATAAAAGCAATAGGTGATACAAAATATTTAGAAAGTGTAATTAATATTAAAGGTGGTATAAAGGATTATTTGAAAAATTATAATAAACAGATTTCTTATACTGTTGAAAATGAAGTGTATATTAATAAGTATGATAATAATTTAGAAATTAATTATGGAGAATAATTAGAGAAGGAGAGAAAAGAATGATTTATATTGTAATAGTTATTTGTTCTATTTTTGGAATAGTGTTGGGAATGAATTTGCCAACGATATCTTATTCATATTCAGGTTATTTGGCGATTGCTATTATTGCAGCGTTGGATTCTGTTTTTGGTGGTATTACTTCTATTCTTAATAAGAATTTTGATATTAAAATTTTTGTTTCTGGTTTTTTTGGAAATGCGATATTGGCTATGCTTCTTACATATTTAGGTGAGAAGTTGAATGTTGATATTTATTTGGCTGCTGTTATTGTTTTTGTTGGTAGAATGTTTACTAATTTATCTATTATTAGAAGGTATTATATTGATAAGTGGTCAAAGAAGTATGATGAGTATCATAAGAAGGAGAATAGGGTGGTTGATCCTGATGTGAAGGGTGAGTAAAGTATTAGATTTTCTAATACTTTTTTTATATATTAGGAAAGTTATGCAATTTTCCTCGTATAAAACTACACTGCAGTTGTAATCCCGACAATATTAAATTTTCTTACAGCTTGCTGTCGCAATCTTGATGAGCCTTTGGCTCTTTCTAATGTAAAGATTGCTTCAATCGTAGTCACGAAGTTGTGCTTCGTTCCTTTGATCGCTGCGCAATGATTTGAAATTTTAATATTACAGTCGTAATCCCGACAATATTAAATTTTCTTACAGCTTGCTGTCGCAATCTTGATGAGCCTTTGGCTCTTTCTAATGTAAAGATTGCTTCAATCGCAGTCACGAAGCTTGTGCTTCGTTCCTTTGATCGCTGCGCGCTGATTCGAAAATTTAATATTGTCGGGATTACTTTGTTATATATTAATTTAAAAAAATATTAACTGAATCAGTGTCACGAATGGCTAGTATGGTATCTTTGATATTATAGGCTCTGATGTTTCCTGATGGACTAGTGAGGATTGGAGTTATTTTTGTTCCTGAAATAAATCCTAAGTCTGTAAATCTTTGTTTTATTTCAACTGAGCATTTTATGTTTTTTATTGTTCCTGATTGATTTAGTGGTAGTTTGTCTAATGTCATATAATATCACTCCTAATAATATTAATATATGGGAATATTTCTTTTATGTGACATTGTAAAATATAGATTCTTGTAACTCTATTGTATTAGGCTTTTGAATAAGTTTATATTGAAAAAATGTATTAATTATTGTAGAATAATGATATTAAGAGAAAGTGAAGAGATGATGTTATGAATAAAAAAGGTTTTATTATAGTTGGAATACTAATTTTATTAATAATTTTAGCTGTGATATGTTCTAAATTTATTTCTGATAAAAAGGCTGAAGATAAGGATTATGAATTGTTTCAAGTTAGTGAATATTTGTATTTTCCATTAGAAGTTGATGGTAAGTATGGTGTTATTAAAAGAGATGGTTCAATTGTTATTATGGCAGAGTATGATGATGTTGAAATTCCAAATCAAGATAAGGCAATATTTGTTTGTTCAAAAGATGGAAAAAATATAGTTTTAAATGACAAAAAGGAGCAGTTGTTTGAAAATTATGAGGATGTTTCAGCTGTGAAGGATAATACATCATCTGAGAATAATGTTTTTAATAATACTGTTTTGAAATATAAAGAAAATAATAGGTATGGTGTACTTGATTTTTCTGGAAATAAGATTACAGATGCTGATTATGAAGAAGTTAGTTCTTTACATAGTAAATATGGTGAGATTTTAGTAAAAAAAGATGGCAAGTATGGTGTTATAAATATTAAAGGTGTTACTTTAGTAAAGTGTGACTATGATTATGTTGATGGCGATGGATATAATAAAGGTGGTTCTTATAAAAATGGTGGATATATAATTGGTAATAAAACGAAAAGTGGTTTTGTATATGGTTATATAGATAAGAATCAAAAAGAAGTTTTGAAGATGGATCAAGAAACACTTTATAGGGTTACAGAGATAAATTCAGAGGATGTTTATTTGATTGCTTCTCAAAATGGTAGATTTGCATTGTATCGTAATAAAGAAAATATAACAGGTTATAAGTATATTGATATTTTCTATAATAATGGAACTGATACTTTTACTGTTCAGAAAAATAAGTCTTATGGTTTAATGAAGTTAGATGGTAATGTGGTTATTCCTGAAGAGTATAATGAGTTAATGGTTGTTGGAATTTTTGTTAAAGCAAGTAAAAATGATGTTGATTATACTTTTGATTTGGATGGTAAAAGTGTTGAAAATTCACAATTTGTAAGCTTGGAAAAAACAGTGACTGGTAAATTGTATATTTCAATTGATGCTGATTATAAATATGGTGTTACTGATAAGGATAAGAATGTATTAATAGAAAATAAGTATGATTATATTGAAGAGTTAGAGGAGACGGGCCTTTTAATTGCTACTGAAGGAAAGAATATAACTATTTATAGTGCAGGCGGAAATGAGATTGTTTCTGTTGAAAATGCTACTTTAAAAATGGTTGATAAATATATTCAAGTATCAACTGCAAATGATTTATATTATTTAACAGTTGATGGAAAGAAAGTGGATAATAAAACTGTATATTATGAAAATAATATATATGCTGCAAAGTCAGGCAAAAAATGGGGATTTGTAGATGCTAGAAATAATGCTATTGTTCCTTATCAGTATGATGAAGTTACTGAGCTTGATGAGTATGGATTTGCTGGAATAAATAAAAACGGCAAATGGGGTGTAATTAATAGTAATGGTGATATAATTTTAGAGCCTACATATGAGTCAGATGAAATTTCACCAGTATTTATCGGAAAATATTGCTTGAAAGATGGAGTGGTAAGAGATTCTATCTAAAAATTAAAGGGTAGTTAGAAATAGCTACCTTAATTATTATTAAGAGGTGTAAAGATGGAGAGTAAGTTAGAAAATTTAGTTAAAGAAGTTGAGTTAGAAATAAGAGATCAGATGGCTGAAATTGATGAAAGATGTATGAGAAATAGTTTGAGAGTATTGAATGCTTTTCAAAAAAATAGAATAGCTGATGTGCATTTTAATTCTACAAGTGGGTATGGATATGATGATATTGGTAGAGATACTATTGAAAAAGTTTTTGCTGATGTTTTTCATACAGAAGATGCGTTAGTGAGAAATCAATTTATATCTGGTACTCATGCTATTACGGTTGCATTGTTTGCTAATTTAAGACCTGGAGATACATTGCTTAGTATTTCTGGAAAACCATATGATACATTGGATTCAATTATAGGATTTAATGATAATCCAAGTTCTTTGAAGTCTTATGATGTTAAGTATGAACAAATTGATTTGATTGATGATGACTTTGATATTGAGAAAATAAAAGAGAGATTGGCTAAAAAAGATGTTAAAATGATAGAGATTCAAAGATCTAAAGGGTATGCTACTAGAAAAAGTTTGACAATGGATAAAATAAAAAAGGCAATAGAAGCGGTAAGAGAAGTTAATAATGAAGTTATTATTATGGTTGATAACTGTTATGGCGAATTTGTTGATGATATTGAACCTGTTGATGTTGGTGCAGATTTTATGGTTGGATCTTTAATTAAAAATATGGGTGGAGGTCTTGCTCCTAATGGCGCTTATATTGTTGGAAAACAGAAATACATTGAACTTTGTGCTGAGAGACTTACTGCACCTGGTCAAGGAAAAGAAGTTGGACCAAGTTTGGGAATAAACAAGAATTTTTTACAAGGAATTTATATGGCTCCATCTGTTGTTGCTAGCAGTTTAAAAACAGCAGTTTTTACAAGTAGATTGTTAGAAAAGTTAGGATATGATGTTGTTCCTAAATATGATGAAAAAAGATCTGATATTGTTCAGACAATTATATTTAGAAATGAAGAAAAATTAATAAAGTATGTCCAAGGAATTCAAAGTGGATGTGCAATAGATTCTGAATCAGTGCCAATGCCATGGGATATGCCTGGATATACTGATAAGGTTATTATGGCAAGTGGAAGTTTTACACAAGGTTCTTCTATTGAACTAAGTTGTGATGCACCAATTCGTGAGCCTTATATAGCATTTCAACAAGGTGGTTTAACATATGAATATGGTAAAATTGGAGTAATTAGAGCAGTAAAGAAGTTAGAGGAATAAAGAGAGGATTTTATATGAAAGTTGTTGTTATAGGTGGTGGACCTGCAGGAATGTTAGCTGCAATTAGTGCTGCTAAATCTGGAAACAGTGTTACATTACTTGAAAAGAATAATATATTAGGTAAGAAAATTTTAATCACTGGTAAAGGTAGATGTAATATAACGAGTAGTTTAGATATTAGTGATTTTATTAATAATATTCCTGGAAATGGTAGATTCCTTTATAGTGCTTTTGAGAATTTTACTAATGAAGACATTATTGATTTGTTAAAAAGTGAAGGAGTAAAAGTTAAAGAAGAGCGAGGAAATAGAATATTTCCAGTAAGTGATAAGGCTGAAGATGTTAGAGCTGCACTAGAGAGAGTTGCAAAAAAATCTGGTGTTCAAGTTAAATTAAATTCTAAAGTTGATAAAATTGAAGTTGAAGAAAATAAAGTAAAAAGAGTGGTTTGTGATAATGAGAAGTATGATGCTGATAAAGTGATTTTGGCAACTGGAGGTAGGAGCTATCCTTTAACTGGTTCAAATGGTGAAGGCTATAAAATTGCAGAAAAGGTTGGACATACAATTAAACCAGTTAGAGGTTCATTAGTTCCATTACTTGCTGATAAAGAAGTTTGTTCTAGAATGCAAGGATTGAGCCTTAGAAATGTTGGAATTACAATGTTTGACTTAGAGAAAGATAAAAAGATTTATTCAGATTTTGGTGAAATGTTATTTACTCATTTTGGAGTTAGTGGTCCAACAATATTAAGTGGTTCAGCACATTTACTTAGATATAAAGATGTTGATAAAAAAATATCTGATAAAAAAGTTGTTTTAAAAATAGACTTAAAACCGGCATTATCTATGGAACAATTAGATGCACGTATTTTAAGAGATTTTACTGAAGTAAAAAATAAGCAGTTTAAAAATTCTTTAGACAAATTATTGCCAAAGAAAATGATTGATGTTGTAATTGATAAATCAAAAATAAATCCTGACAAGCATGTTAATGAGATTACAAGAGAAGAGAGATTGAATTTAGTTAAATTATTAAAGAATTTTGAAGTGAGAATAGATGGATTTAGACCAGTAGATGAAGCTATAGTTACTGCTGGTGGAATAAATGTTAAAGAAATAAATCCTAAAACAATGGAGTCAAAAATAATATCAGGATTATATTTTGCTGGTGAAATTATAGATGTTGATGCATATACAGGAGGATTTAATTTACAAATTGCTTATTCAACTGGTTTTACAGCAGGTCAAAATTTATAATGGAGAGATAATTTTTAAATGTTTTATACAATAAAAGATGAGTGTTCAGCAGAGATTACTGAAAAAAAGTCTAAATTTATATGTAATGTTTTTCATGTTGAATCTGTGCAGGAAGCGGAAGATAAATTGAATATTATCAGAAAAAAGTATCATGATGCGAGACATAATTGTTATGTTTACAAAGTAGTTGAAGAAGATGCTTTTAAAGCGAGTGATGATGGTGAACCTTCGGGGACTGCTGGTGTGCCAATGCTTAATATTGTTAATGGTAGAAATTTATCTAATATTTTAGTAGTTGTTACCAGATATTTTGGTGGTATTTTATTAGGAACAGGTGGCTTGGTTAGAGCATATTCATTGGCAACAACAACAGCATTAGATGATTCAAATATAATAAAACAAGAAATGGGATTAGAGGCCAGCTTTAATGTCGAGTATAAAGAACTAGAAGAGGTTAAGTACCATTTAAAAAATAGAAATATTGTGATTTCTGGCCAGGAATATTTGGAAAATGTTAAGGTATTTTTAGAAGGAAGAGAAGAAGATATTTTAAAATTACAGAATGAGAAGTTATCAGAAAGAGTAGAATTGAAGGATTTTGTGGTTCTTAAGAAAAAATATATTGAAATTGAATAGAAACTGGAAAAAAATAGAAATATTTTAACTAAAACTATTGAAAATTAATTTTATAAACTTTATAATGGAATTGTAAATTTTTTACAATTCTTTTTTGCTTATTGAACATTATTGTAATAATAACAAATTTTAGAAAGAATTGGAAAGACAACAAAAGATAAAATAGCGTTTTTGCTGTCTTTTAAAAGATTAAAAACAATATTTAATATGAAAGGAGAAAAAAGTGAAAGAAAAGATTACAGTTCTTATTGCAGATGATAACATGGAATTTGCACTACTTTAAAGAAATATTTTGATCAAAAAGAAAATATGGAGGTTGTGGCTATTGCTAAAGATGGAAATGAGGCATTTGATAAAATAGTTGAATATGAACCAGATGTTGCATTATTAGATGTTATTATGCCACATTTAGATGGAATAGGAGTTTTAGAGAAAATTAATGAAACTAAATTAAATAAATATCCACTATGTGTAATGATATCTGCAGTTGGACAAGATAAAGTTACTAAACAGGCCATTAGTTTAGGTGCACAGTATTATGTAGTAAAGCCTTTCGATATTGAAGTATTAATTAAAAGAATAGAAGAACTAAAGAATTATCAAGTACCAGAGAAAAATACGAATTTTATTGTTAGAGAAGCTAAATCGGATTATATTCAAATACCTAAAATGGAAAGAAAAGAAGATAATTTGGAGGCATTAGTTACAAATATTATTCATGAAGTGGGTGTTCCTGCTCATATAAAAGGTTATCAATATTTAAGAGAAGCTATTATGATGGTAGTTGATAATATTGATATGATAAATCAAATTACTAAACAACTATATCCTGAAATAGCTCACAAATATAAAACAACTTCTAGTAGAGTTGAGAGAGCTATTAGACATGCTATTGAAGTTGCATGGAGTAGAGGTAAAATCGAAGCAACTGAAAGTATTTTTGGTTATACTGTTAATGCTAATAAAGGTAAACCTACTAATTCGGAATTTATAGCGATGATTGCTGATAAATTGAGATTAGAGATGAAGAGTGCATAGAGGGTTTAAATGATTTTTTAATGATAAAAGTGAGGTAGTTTTTTAAACTATCTCACTTTTATTTTTTGGTTTATATAAGGTAAAAATATGTGCATTTACGGTACATATACTTGATATAAATGATTTTTCACGAATATAAATGCATTTGCTTAATCTACTTACATAGTAACGCAAAAAAATGACAAAAGCTAAACGAAATATAGGGTTGTAAAAAAATATTTTTACTTATATAATATTTTTGTATTATTAGATTATAAAGGAGAGTTAATATGACAGCACATAATGAAGCGAAAGAAAATGATATTGCAAATGTGGTTATTATGCCAGGAGATCCGTTGAGAGCACAATATATTGCTGAGAATTTTTTAGAAGATTATAAATTAGTTAATACTGTAAGAAATATTTTTGCATATACAGGTTATTTTGAAGGAAAGAGAATTACTGTTATGGCTTCTGGAATGGGAATGCCAAGTATGGGAATTTATTGTTATGAATTATACAAATTTTATAATGTTGAAACGATTATAAGAGTTGGTTCATGTGGAGTTTATGTTGATGGCATAGATTTACTTGATACTATTTTAGTAGATGGAAGCTATACTCTGGGTAATTTTGCTTTAAATTATAATGATAGAGATGAACATTTTGTAAATGCTGATGCAGAATTAAATAATTTGATTGAGGAGACTGCTAAAGAAAATTCAATTCATATAAGAAAAGAAAATATGGCTTGCACAGAGTGTTTTGATCCTTATATTGAAAATGTAGATGCAGTTTTGGAGAGGTTTCCTATGGATAAGCATATTGCAGGTGCAGAGATGGAATCATTTGCTTTATTTTATACTGCTAAAATGCTTGGAAAGAAGGCTGCATGTTTGCTTACAGTAGTTGATTCAATTAAGAAAAAAGCTTCTTTGTCTGCTGAAGATAGACAAAAATCTTTAAATGATATGATTAAATTAGCGTTAAAAACAGCATTAAAGGTAAAATAAATGTAAAAAGTTGACATAAGTGTTGAAAAATGCGAGAAAATATGCTAAAATTAATGCTGAAATGTGCGTAAAATGGAACAAAATGATAAATAAATAAAAAATTGAAATATGGTTAATGAAAAATCTGTGTTTTAATTTTGAAAGGTGGAAAAATGGAAGAAGTTAAAAAGAGAATTGAAGCTTATAAAAGCGGTTCTACACCAGAAATTGAAGCTAAAATTGAAAAATTAAGAGATGATATTATAGCTATTTTGAATGAACATGGTTTAAAAGATGCTAATGGTCAAGCTAGAGTTGTTGAAGGACAAGGACAGTTAGTAGAAAGTGAGTATCAAGCTCAAGTAGATGCTATGAGAAAAGAACTAAGAGAACTAGCAGCTACAAGACAAAGTGAAATGAGTCAAAAGGGTAAAGATGTAATGCCTGTTTTGGAAGAACTTGATAAAATTGAAGATTCTAAAATAGATACAGAAGTTGTTAGTAAATTAGAAAGTACGAAGAAGAAATTAAGTGAAGTTAGACATAATGATATAAGAAGACAATTATTAGATAATCGAAAAAGACAAAGTGAGATTAGAGCTAGAAGAGATGAAATTAATTCATTAATTGCTGGCTTAGAGCCAGGAAGAGAAGCTGAAAGATTGTCTGAATTGTTAGAAGAAAGAGAAAATCTTGATGCTGAATTTGGTCAACTTAATTTAAGAGAGCAGCAATGGATGGCAATAGATCCAACAAGAGGAATGTCAGATGATGAATTAGCAGCAGCTATGGAAGATAAACCAGAAACTGATCTTGCAGTTATTGAATTTAATCGTAGAAAAGCTCAAATTAGAGAGGAAGCAATATTAGGAAATATAATAGATGAATTATCATCTTTACAAAAAGAAAGAGAAGAAAGCAAAGAAATTAAACCGGAAAAGACGACTGAAAGTACTGGAAAATCAGAAGAACCTCAAACACCGGAAAAAATTGAGACTGAACAACCAGAGAAAATTGATACTCCAGAAACAGAATCTGAACCAGTTCAAAAGGACGAAACTGAAAAATCAGATCTTGAAAAGAGAGTGGAAGCATTAGAGAAAAAGGTTGCTGAATTAGAAAAAATAATAGCTGCTGATAAGGATGCTAATATAGTAAATGCTGAGTTAATAAAAGAAAGAGATGCTTTAAAAGCTGAAATTGAAAAATTAACAAAGAAAAAGCCAGTGCCTGAAAAACCAGAAGAAAAGCCAGAAGAAAAGCCAGAAGAAAAAACTGAAGGTAAAGATGATGGTGAGAATAAAGATGATCCAAAGAAAGATGATGAAAAAGGTAGTGAAGAAGATAAAGAGGATGAAGTTCAAGCAGGATTTAAAATAGGACCTTTAAGAAGATTTTTCTTAAAGATTGTACAATTTTTAAAAGGTAGATGTAAAGAAGGCGGAAGAGTTCATAATTTGTTTTCTAAAGCTGAAGGAGCTTTAATTGGAAGTGGAGCAAAAGTTGCATTGAGTGCAGCTGAAAAAGAAGCAGAGAAAGTTGATGAAAAAGAAAGCGAAAAAACTGAAAAAACGAAAGAGAAGATTGATGAAGAAAAAATGATAGAAGAAATTGCAATAGATGGAATGGAATGGATAAAGGAAAATGATGATAGAATTTTTTCTACAGATCATCAATGGTATATGGATCTTTATAAAAAAACATATACAGACTTCTTAACTGAATTTGGTGATGGTAAAAAACCATCTAAAGAAGGAACAAATAAAGCTGTAGAAATGGCTGATGAATTAGAACTTCCAAAGACAAGTGAAAATTCAGGCAAACTTGGAAGAGTAAATGATCTTTTATTCTTTAGAGTTACAAAAGGTGTTATTGAAAAAGCAAAGAGTGTTAAAGAAATCAGTTTAACAGAAAAAGATGGAAAAGCAAAGAGATTTGGAGATATATGGGAAGCTTATAATAAATATGATTTAAATAAGAGATTGGCTAATGAAGGAAAGAAGGCCGCTGAGGCTGCTCGAGCTGCTAAAGGAAAAAGTAAAGAAACTCCAGAAGCTGAAACATCTGATAAAGGAGAAACTAGATAGTAATAGATATGATAGATTATATTAATGTAATAGGAGGCGGTCTTGCAGGATGCGAGGCTGCCTATCAAATTTCCAAAAGAGGAATAAAAGTTAAATTATATGAGATGAAGCCAGTGAAATTTTCACCAGCTCATTCAAATGAAAATTTAGCAGAAATAGTATGTAGCAATTCTTTTAAATCAAATTTGTTAACAAATGCATGTGGCTTATTAAAAGAAGAGTTAAGAAAATTAGATTCTTTGCTAATAAAAATTGCTGATGAAACTAGTGTGCCGGCTGGACAAGCTTTGGCTGTCGATAGGGAAGAATTTTCTAGAAGAGTAACAGGATTTATTGAGAATGATAGTAATATAGAAATTATAAAGAAAGAAGTTACGGAAATTCCTACAGATGGAATTTCAATTATCGCAACTGGTCCTCTTACGTCTAATGATTTGTTTGATAAGATTTCAAATATTATTGGTAATAATGAGTTACATTTTTATGATGCAGCTGCACCAATAGTTCAAAAAGACTCTATTGATATGAATATTGCTTTTTATGGTGATAGATATTCTCAAGAAAAGAAAAAAGATGAGACTTTAGATGAATGGAAAATTAGAACAGAGAATGAAGAAAAAAATTATATAAATTTGCCAATGAATAAAGATGAATATGAGAATTTTTGGAATGAACTTGTAAGTGCTGATGTGGTTGAATTACATTCATTTGAAAAACAAGAAATTTTTGAAGGATGTATGCCTGTAGAAGTGATGGCCAAAAGAGGTGTTGATACTCTTAGATTTGGACCATTGAAGCCTGTTGGATTTGATGATCCACGTACTGGAAGAAGACCATATGCTATTGTTCAATTAAGGCAAGATAATTTTGCAGCATCGTTATATAATATTGTTGGATTTCAAACTAATTTAAAATATGGTGAACAAAAAAGAGTGTTTTCTATGATTCCTGGTTTGATGAATGCTGAGTTTGTTAAATATGGTGTTATGCATAGAAATACTTTTATAAATTCTACGAAAGTTTTAAACAATAATTATCAATTAAGAAATAATGAAAATATATTTTTTGCTGGACAGATAACTGGCGTAGAGGGATATGTGGAATCTATAGCATCAGGATTAATGGCTGGAATAAATGCTGTTAAATTTGCAAATAATGATAAGAAATTTGTATTGCCAAAGGAAACAATGATAGGAGCTTTAACAGAATATATTTCAACGGATAATGAGAAATTTCAACCAATGAATGCTAATTTTGGCATTTTACCAGAATTACCAACTAGAGTTAGGGATAAGAAAGAAAGATATCAAATGTTAGCGGACAGATCATTAAAGCTAATAATTGCAGAAAAAATATAGTGAAAAATGCATACTTTAAAGTATGTATTTTTTTTTATGCAAAAAATAATACAGAAATATAACAAATGTATTAACTTTCTGTAAAAACATTGTTTATTTTTGTTAATTTATGTACTATTAAAGTAGATATTTTTATAAATGGGGGAAAAAACATGCCAGGTAGTAACAATAGAATGACACAGGAACAATTTGAAAATGAACAAATGGAAAGTTTTAATAGAATGAGATCTAATATACAGGCTAGAATTGTAGAATTAGAAGGAGCTGTAGAAGGTTCAAATGAGTATGATGAGTTACAACAATTAAGAAATGATTTAAATGATTTGGAAAGTAATGTTCAATCATGGAGAACACTAAGAAATCAAATTGCTGAAAATAGGCAAAGTAGGAGTAGGACTCCCCAAAGGAGAAATAATCCGTCATATTTATTGAGAAATGTTAATCTAAGGTTAGATGAATTGAGAAATAAGTATGATGATGTTAGAACTGATCCAACGCCGGAACCAGTACCAGAACTAACACCAGAGCCAGAACCAGAGCCAGAACCAACACCAGAGCCAGAGCCAGAACCAACACCAGAGCCAGAACCAGAGCCAGAACCAACACCAGAACCAGAACCAACACCAGAGCCAACACCAGAGCCAGAGCCAGAACCAGCACCAGAACCAACACCAGAGCCAGAACCAGCACCAGAACCAGAACCAACACCAGAGCCAGAACTAGAGCCAGAACCAGCACCAGAACCAGCACCAGAACCAACACCAGAACCAGCACCAGAACCAACACCAGAGCCAGTACCAGAGCCAGAGCCAGAACCAGAGCCAGAACCAACACCAGAGCCAGTACCAGAGCCAACACCAGAGCCAGAACTAGAGCCAGAACCAACACCAGAGCCAACACAGGACACTCCAAGTGTAGAGGGAATAGAAGTAATAAGAAAATCTGAAATTAGAGATAGAATTGATGCTTATGAACAGGGTTCAACTTATGAAAATGAAAAGCAAATTCGTGAATTAAGTGAACAAATACAAAAAATACTTGATGAGCATGGTATGACAGACGCTAATGGTCAGGCTGTAGTTAGAGAAAATGAAGGACAATTAATTAATGAAAATTATCCAGAAGATGTAAGACGTGCTACTGAAATGAGAAATGAAATTAGAAATTTGGCTGCACAAAGATCTAATACTATTTCTCAACGTGGTGAAGATGTTTTGCCAGTTTTACGTGAGTTAGAATCTTTGGAGAATGTTCCAGGTTTAGATTTTGAGGCAATATATGCAAGTGAAGTTGATACTAGAATAGAAAATTATAGAGAAGATTTGGCTAGATTACATAGAAATGATCCACGTCAACAGTTGCAGGATAACAGAAGAAGACAAAGAGAGATTGAATCACGTGTTAATGAAATAAATAATCTTATAGGTGGATTAGAACCTGGTAGAGATGCTGTTAGATTAGAAAATTTACTTAATGAAAGATCAAGATTAGGAAGAGAATATGGAACACTTCGATTGAGAGAAGAACAATGGCTTAAACTTAATCCAACAGTAGATATGACTGATGAAGAATTACTACAAGAAAATGATCGAAGACAAAGAATTGGTGAAGTTAAAGCTAATAAAGAGAGATTAGAAAATGAACTTCAAGCTGCTGAAATGGAAAGACAAGCGATTAGATCGAAATATCAAGATGGAATGACTCAGGATGAGGAAGAAAATGATCCAAGTGCTGAACTAGATGAATTAGAACAGAGAATTAGTCAATTAAGAAGTGAAATAGAAAAGGCTGATGCAGAATTGGCTAATGATAATTCAGAATTTAAAGATGTTCCACAAGAACTTATAACTGATGCTTTAGATAGAAGAGCGAAACAAAATAGAGAACAAGAGAGATTAGAAAATATAATTGATGAATTGGAAAGCCTTCAAAGGGAAAGAGCTGTTATAAAAGATATTGAGAAAGAAAATGATCCAGAATACAAAGGAGGAGATACTCCAGGTCACGGAGGAGGAGACGGTTTAGAGCACGAAGGAGGAGACGGTTCAGAGCATGGAGAAGGAGATGGCCCAGAGCACGGAGAAGGAGATGGCCCAGAGCACGGAGAAGGAGATGGTCCAGAGCACGAAGGAGAAGATGATCCAGAGCACGAAGGAGAAGATGATCAAAAGAAGTCACCTAGACATTGGGTAGAAATAATGGCTGAGACACAAACTCAGTCTTCTGGAAGTATAACAACTGCTTTCCATAAGGCGGGAAAAATTCAACCGTTTAGAATGGGACTTACAATTTGGATGGCACCTATGAAGTTAGCTATGAAAGGTGCTGGAAAATTATTTGGAGATGTACTAGGAAGAGCTGAAAGCAAAAAACGTGAAATGGTTGAAAACGTTAGAGGTTTATCTGATGAAGAATTTGAGATATTAGTTAATGGATTAACTGAAACTAATATGAGACAATACAAAGTAAATGAAATATACTTAGATGCTGTTCAAGAAGTCTTAGAAGAAAGAGAAAATGCTAAAAAACAAGCTGCTATAAATGATGATAATGTTATTAAGTCTGCTTTAGCACAAACTGAAGATAGAATGAATGAAATTGATAAAGAATTACAGGATCCAGCTATTCTTCCTGATAGAAAACTTGAATTAGAATCAGAGAAAGCAAAATGTGCAATTACATATTCTGTATTGAATATGCAACATAATGCGGCTTACAACAGAGAAATGGAAGCTGATAAAAGAATGACTGATTTTGATAGAGGAAAAGTTGGTAAGAGTACAAGAAAGATGAATATTCAAGGATGGCTTGCTGGTTCATTTAATCCTGATAATAGAGAAGTGCATCAAGAGGAAGCAAAATATAGAAAAGAAGCGAGAGAAGCAGCAGATAGAGGAGATACTGTAGCTGTTGTAGAAGCTCACAGAAAAATTGATGATTTACAGGAAGAGAATACTAATGTAATTCAATTTTTAGAGGGGACCAGATTTGAGTCTCGTGCAAGAATAAATAGAGGTAAACATACTGTTGAAGAGGTTCATTCAAGAGCAAATGATGCTGATCAAACTAAAGGTAGAGAGTTAATGGCTACTGCAATGGCTGCTGTTACATTTGCTAATATGTATAAAACATGGCAAGCAAATCAAGATATGCAACGACAAGTGGATGCTCATTTAAATCAACACAATCAAGAGGTTAGAAATGTTAATGCACAAAATCAACAAGTTCAACAAAGTATAGATAATGCTAATGCACATAATTCACAATTAGGACAAGATATTTCATCAACCAAAAGCTCTGTTTCATCACAAGAGATAAATCAGGCGGGTATAGGTGAAATTCATAGGAATAATGCAGCAACATATTCTGTAAGACATGAGGCTGAGTTTGTTAGAGATAACACACCAGGAATTGGATTTAACCATGGAGGTAGTGATGAGGCAATTCATGCTGCACAGGCTGGTATGACTCAAGCAAGGCAAAATGCTGAAAATGGAGGATTTGCTTCAATTCAACAAGAAGTACAAGCTTCTGCTGCAAGAGTTCAAGATGCTGCTAAAGATGTATTACCGGATATTCAAGGATTTACATCTATTGCTGGTAAATCAGGATATATAAATTCAGAGTATGTTACTAATTTACAATCTATTGTAAATGGTAGTCCAGATAGCTTTACATTACTTTCTAATTTATTTAGTTCTGTTCAGAAATTAGGTGATCCTGCTCAAGTTGTTGGAACAATTGGTGATGTTTCAGAAATTGCACCTCTTGTATTGAGTACAAGTTCTGGAACGATGATGAATATATTACCATTTGTTACTGCTATGGCAAATGCAACACATTTAGAAGTTCAAAAATCTAAAATGAATCTTGAAAGACAAGAACAAAGAGAAAAACAAGCTCAAAAAGAGGCTAAAAAAGACGAAACAGAAAAAAATATAGATGATAATGATGGTAGATAGTATGTGAAAGGAGAATGATATGTATAACTTTCCTAAAATCCAATTTGGTGAAAAAGCATTTTATGTTGTAGATGATTTTGAATATGATGGAAGAAAATATTATTATATATATGAAGATGTATATGAAGAAGGAATGGATATATCAAAGTTTGATGGCGATATAGAAATTAACTTTATATTCAAAAGAGAAGACGGAAAATTTGAAAATGTTGTAGATGATAAATTATTTAATAAATTATTAAATATAGCTTCTAAAAGACTTATTTTAAATCAAAATAAATATTTTCAAAAAGATTAGTGCAAAACTGCTTAAAAAAGTAGAAAAATATTGACTTTGAAAAGAATAGATGATAAAATGTTATACGCTAATATGTATACGTATGTGTACTTGTTAGCGTATATTTATTTTATAAAGACGGAGGTGAAAAATAAAATATGCCAACAATTAATCAATTAGTAAGAAAAGGAAGACAAACAACAAAAGCAAAATCAACAGCTCCAGCATTGCAAAAAGGATACAACTCAAAAAAGAACAGAGCTACAAATAATAGAGCACCACAAAAAAGAGGTGTTTGCACAGTTGTTAAAACAGTTACTCCAAAGAAGCCAAACTCAGCTTTAAGAAAAGTTGCCAGAGTTAGACTTTCAAATGGTTATGAAGTAACATCTTATATCCCTGGTGAAGGACACAACTTACAAGAGCACAGTGTTGTTCTTATAAGAGGTGGAAGGGTTAAAGATATCCCAGGTGTTAGATACCACATCATAAGAGGAACTTTAGATACAGCAGGTGTTAAAGACAGAATGCAAGCTAGATCTAAATATGGAGCAAAGAGACCTAAAAAATAAAATTAGGTCATTACTAAAGAGATAGTGCATATTTTATTTATTTGAAGTTACCTTTTAAATAGATAGATTAGCACTATTACGGGAAAGTGAAATAGTCTTTCCAGAGTACCTTTTAATGTTTTATAACATTAAATAAATAAATTTTTTAAGGAGGGAAGTATAGTGCCAAGAAGAGGATATATAGCAAAAAGAGATGTTTTACCAGATCCAATATATAATAGCAAAGTTGTTACAAAATTAGTTAACAATATTATGTTAGATGGTAAAAAATCAGTTGCTCAAAAAATAGTATATGGAGCTTTTGATATAATCAAAGAAAAAGAACAAAAAGATCCATTAGAAGTTTTTGAAGCAGCTTTAGAGAATGTAATGCCAGTTCTTGAAGTTAAAGCAAGAAGAGTAGGTGGAGCTACATACCAAGTTCCAATCGAAATTAGACCTGAAAGAAGACAAACTTTAGGTTTAAGATGGTTAGTTTCATATGCTAGAAACAGACATGAAAAAACTATGTCTGAAAAATTAGCTGGTGAAATTATTGATGCTGTTAACGGAAACGGTGGAGCATTTAAGAAGAAAGAAGATACACATAGAATGGCTGAAGCTAATAAGGCTTTTGCTCACTATAAATGGTAATTTTTTAATTGAAAGCATCAATCTTTGGATTTTACTCGCTTCATGCAAACTTTGACGTACCATCGTACGACTTCAGCTTACATGAACGTCGTAAAATTCAAATCTCAACGCTTTTAATTAAAAAATAAATACTTTGCGATATTTATATTGCAGGATGTTGAAATTTAATAAATAAGAAAAAACCTGGGAAGGGGGAATTTTTAAAATGGCAGGAAGACAATACCCATTAGAGAGAACAAGAAATATAGGAATTATGGCTCACATTGATGCTGGTAAAACAACAACAACTGAGAGAATATTATTCTATACAGGTAAAACTCATAAAATAGGTGAAGTTCACGAAGGTGCTGCTACTATGGACTGGATGGCTCAAGAGCAAGAAAGAGGTATAACAATTACTTCAGCTTGTACAACTTGTTTCTGGAAAAATAATAGAATTAATATTATTGACACTCCAGGTCACGTTGACTTTACAGTTGAAGTTCAAAGATCTTTAAAAGTTCTTGATGGTGCAGTTACTGTACTTGCAGCTAAAGGTGGAGTTCAACCACAAACAGAAACAGTTTGGAGACAGGCTGATAAATATAGCGTTCCAAGAATGGTATATGTAAATAAAATGGATATCACAGGTGCAAACTTTATGCTTTGCGTTGATCAATTAAAGAATAGATTAAAAGCTAATGCTGTACCAATCCAATTACCAATTGGAGCTGAGGATCAATTTAAAGGAATCGTTGATTTGATTAAAATGAGAGCTTTTATTCATAAAGACGATTTAGGAAAAGATATTGAAGAAACAGACGTACCAGAGGATATGAAAGCTCAAGCTCAAGAATTTCGTGAGAAAATGATAGAAGCTGTTGCTGAACAAGATGAAGAATTAATGATGAAATATCTTGAAGGTGAAGAATTGACAGAAGAAGAAATCAAAAAAGGTTTAAGAGCTGGTACAATAGCTAATAAAATAGTTCCAGTTACTTGCGGTTCTTCTTATAAAAACAAAGGTGTTCAAGAATTATTGAATGCTGTTGTTGATTTCATGCCATCACCACTTGATATTGATCATATCAAAGGTGTAACATTAGATGGAGAAGAAACTGAAGCTAAAACTTCTGATTCAGAACCATTTGCTGCTTTAGCATTTAAAATTGCTACTGATCCATTCGTTGGAAAATTATGTTTCTTTAGAGTTTATTCAGGAACTCTAGAATCTGGATCAACAGTTTTAAATTCTAGCAAAGATAAAAAAGAGAGAATTGGTAGAATTCTTCAAATGCACTCAAATCACAGAGAAGATATTGATAAAGTATATGCTGGTGATATTGCAGCTGCAGTTGGTTTAAAAGAAGTTACAACAGGAAATACTTTATGTGATCCTGATCATCCAATTATTCTTGAATCAATGGAATTCCCAGAGCCAGTTATTGATATCGCTATCGAACCAAAAGACAAAGCAGCTCAAGAAAAAATGGGTATAGCTTTATCTAAGTTAGCTGAAGAAGATCCAACTTTCAAAGCTTACACAAATCATGAAACTGGTCAAACTATTATCGCTGGTATGGGTGAATTACACCTTGATATCATCGTTGATAGATTAAAGAGAGAATTCAAAGTTGAATGTAATGTAGGTAAACCACAAGTTGCTTACAAAGAAACAATTAGAAATAAAGTTAAAGTTCAAGGAAAATTCATCAGACAATCTGGTGGTAAAGGACAATATGGTGATGTTTGGTTTGAAATGGAACCATTAGAGCCAGGTAAAGGTATAGAATTTGAGAGCAAAATCGTTGGTGGTGCTGTTCCTAAAGAATATATCAAACCTATTGAACAAGGTATGAGAGAAGCTGCTGAAACAGGTATCTTAGCTGGTTATCCAGTTATCGATTTCAAAGTTTCATTAGTAGATGGATCTTACCACGAAGTTGACTCTTCAGAAATGGCATTCAAGATTGCTGCTTCTATGGCTTTCAAAGAAGGTTGTAGACAAGCTAAGTCAGTTATCTTGGAACCAATTATGAAAGTTGATATAACTGTTCCAGAAGAATACATGGGTGATGTTATTGGTGACATTAACTCTAGACGTGGTAGAATGGAAGGAATGGATGGAGAAGACGGAATGCAAGACATTCACGCATTTATTCCACTTTCTGAAATGTTTGGATATGCTACTGATTTACGTTCAAAAACTCAAGGTAGAGGAACATATTCTATGGAACCTTCTCACTATGAAGAAGTTCCTAAGTCAGTTCATGATGCAATTGTTTCATCAAGAGCTAAAAAAGAAAACTAATATAAATGTTATCTAGGTGATGAAACATTACCTAGATAGAAATTTAAATTTCAAGCATTTATGGTGCTGGATGTTTAAATAATTTATAAAATATATTGCATTTTTCCTAGAAATAGTATAAAATGCTTATGCTAATTAAATTAGTTATTAAATTTAAATTCAAAATAAAAAATAAGAAAAAGGAGGAATTTCAAATGGCTAAAGCTAAATTTGAAAGAACAAAACCACACGTTAACATTGGTACAATCGGACATGTTGACCATGGTAAAACAACAACAACAGCTGCTATTACAAAATACCTAAGCTTATTAGGAAGAGCTCAATATGAAGCATATGATCAAATCGATGGTGCTCCAGAAGAAAAAGCAAGAGGAATCACAATTAATACAGCTCACGTTGAATATGAAACAGAAAACAGACACTATGCTCACGTTGACTGTCCAGGTCACGCTGACTATGTTAAAAACATGATTACTGGTGCTGCTCAAATGGATGGTGCTATATTAGTAGTTTCAGCTGCTGATGGACCAATGCCACAAACTAGAGAGCACATCTTACTTGCTAGACAAGTTGGTGTTAAATATATCGTTGTTTACTTAAATAAATGCGATATGGTTGATGATCCAGAATTATTAGAATTAGTTGAAATGGAAGTTAGAGATCTATTATCTAAATATGATTTCCCTGGAGATGAGATTCCAATTATAAAAGGATCTTCATTAAAAGTATTAGAGAGCACATCTACAGACCCTAACGATCCTGTATATGCTCCAATGAAAGAATTAATGGATGCTGTTGATAGCTATATTCCAACACCAGACAGACCAACTGACCAACCATTCTTAATGCCAGTAGAAGATATATTCTCTATCACAGGTAGAGGAACTGTTGCTACAGGTAGAGTAGAAAGAGGAGTTGTAAAAGTTTCTGATGAAGTTGAAATCGTTGGATTAAAACCTGAATCAAGCAAAACTGTTGTTACAGGTGTTGAAATGTTCAGAAAATTATTAGACCAAGCTGAAGCTGGTGATAATATTGGTGTATTATTAAGAGGTGTTCAAAGAACAGATATCGAAAGAGGTCAAGTTCTTGCAAAACCAGGAACAATACATCCACATACAAAATTTAAATCACAAGTTTATGTATTAACTAAAGAAGAAGGTGGAAGACATACACCATTCTTTAATGGATACAGACCACAATTCTATTTCAGAACAACTGACGTTACAGGTGTTATCGAATTACCTGCTGGAACAGAAATGGTTATGCCAGGTGATAATGTTGATATGACTATCGAACTTATTACTCCAATCGCTATCGAAAAAGGATTAAGATTCGCTATTCGTGAAGGTGGACGTACAGTTGGTTCAGGTATCGTTTCTGATATTATTGAATAATATTAATATGATAAATCGTTGATTTATATATTATCTATCCTTTGGATAGAGTAGAGATACTTTATCCAAGGGATTTTTTATTTGGCTTTTAAGGTTGCTTTTACGGTAATGTTAATTTGATTGACAAGTTAATTTTTGCAATATATAAATAAAATTTGTTTAGAGTTGAATAGTTGAGATATTTATATAGTTAAAAATGAAATATAATGTGCTTAAAGTGTATTGATTTTATAATAGTGTGATGTATGTTTAAATAACTTATAATAGATTTTTTAAAATTTGACTATTATACTTGATTTTTTATGTGTATCATAATAGAATATTTATATTAAGAGGCTATTTATTTGCATTTTAGATAGCATTTTATGCTTTCAAGGTGGAATATTTTTAGTGCTTTTTATTATAATTATAAAGATAATAAATAGTTAATTATTAGTGAATTTTAACTATTTTAGGAGGAACAATATGAAGATACTTTTAGATGCAATGGGGGGAGATAATGCACCAGATGCAACTATAAAAGGTGCAGTTAGAGCAATAAATCAAATTAAAGCTACAGTTGTACTTATAGGTAAAGAAGACGTTATAAGGGCAAAATTTAAAGAATTTTATGGGAAAGAACCAGAGAAAATATCTGATAGATTTGAAATAAAAAATGCTACTGAAACAATAGAGATGGAAGATATCCCAACAATGGCTATAAAACATAAAAAGGATTCATCAATGGTTGTTGGTTTTAGATCATTGAAGGCTGATGAAGGTGATGTATTTATTTCTGCTGGAAATTCAGGTGCTTTGCTTACAGGAGCTACATTATTAGTTGGTAGAATTAAAGGAATAGATAGACCAGCATTGGGTGGAATTTTACCAGCTTATCATAGTCAATTATTATTAATGGATTGCGGTGCTAATACTAATTGCAAACCTATCAATTTATTGCAGTTTGCTTTAATGTCTACGATTTATTTAAAAAATACATTTGGAATTGAAAAACCTGCTATAGGATTATTAAATATAGGAACTGAAGAAACAAAAGGTAATGAATTGACCAAGGAGTCATATTTATTATTAAAAGAAAAAGCAGAAGAAATGGGCATAAATTTTATAGGTAATGTAGAAGGTAGAGATGCCTTTTCTGGTAGGGTTGACGCTATTGTTACAGATGGATTTACAGGTAATATTTTCCTAAAAGCTATAGAGGGATTGGGAAAATTTGTTAAGAAATCTTTATCAGAAAATTTGAAGAAAAATGTATTTACAACTATTGCTGCAGTTCCTTCAATGCCTGCTATTAAAGGGTTTGCTAAATCAGTTGATTATAAATCTTATGGTGGAGCATTATTTTTAGGAGTGAAGAAACCAGTTGTAAAAGCTCATGGAAGTAGTGATGAAATACTATTTGAATTTACAATAAAACAGGCAGAAAAATTTGTTGAAAATAGGGCAGTTCCAAAGTTAATTGAGGCTGTTGAAGAGATAAATAAAAATAAAAATGAAAATAATGCTTGACAATTTAATGTGCATAGAATAATAATAGTACAAAGCACATTTAATGAAAAAGAGGAGGTGTCACATTTAGATGAATACAGAAGAAGTTTTTGAAAAGGTAAAAGGAATTATTGTTGAACAATTAGGAGTAGCCGAGGCTTCAGTAACAATGGAAGCATCTTTTATAGATGATTTAGGAGCTGATTCTTTAGACATAGTAGAATTAGTTATGGCATTAGAGGAAGAATTTGATATTGAAATCCCAGATGCTGATGCAGAGAAAGTTACTACTGTTGGAGATGTAGTTGATTATATAAAAGAAAATGTTTAATAATAACTAAAAACTTATTATTAATGCACGTTATTTAAATTTTAGATAACGTGCATTTTTTATGTAAAAAGTTATGTTTTGTATTTGAGTTGTATTGATAAAATTAGAGAATATATTATTTAGAAGTATTTAAGAAGAATTATAGAGTGAAATTATTATGGTAATATTTCAATACATATAAATGCATATCAATATGTTTACATAATCTACAAAAAGTGATATAATCTTTAGGTAAACTTGTTGATAACTCTAACTCCATGAGGAGAAAAGAAAAGGAGAATTAAAAAATGGTTCAAATTGAGAATCGGTATTTAAAAGAAGATTGTATGTTTTCGGGAGCTGTGTTGTTGCCTGAAGATTTTGCAGAAATTTCTTTTGATTGTTTTGTGAATTTGTATCACGAAGGTCAATTAAGTTTTTGCAGGGTTATGTCTGATGAGGAGTGTGTGGTTATTATTCCTAAAACTCCTAGAAGAGATTGTACAGAATTGCCAAGAAGTAATGAGGAATCGTTTAAGAATGGTGAATGCGTGTATCGTCATAACGGATCTTGTCTGTTGACTTATAACAAGACGATGCCACGGGCATGTGAAGATTTACTCTTTGCAACTAATCCGTTGGATTATGAAAAAATCAAAATACTTATTGGTGTAAAGGCATGTTTGGATTGGTCTCCTTATATGAATTTGCTTAATGAGGTGTTTTGGTATCTCTTGTCTGAAAAAGAAAGTAAGAAGTTTACTCCTAATGGTGAGTTCGATCATTCTCAGTGTGAAATGTGTGGTGGTCGATGTTGTCAGAAATGTGGATGTTATTTTGCACCTACTGATTTTAAGGTTTTGTCTTTGGATAAACTTAGAAAAATCTTGAATAAGGGATTTGTTGCTATTGTTTCACTTACAACTGAACTTACTGGAATTTCCGAAGATGTTCTGGTATTGAAAATGCGTGACAAGGGAGCAGAAGTGTTCGACAAGGGCGATCGAAAAACAGGAGGTTGTATAGTTCATGAAGATACAGGATGCCCTTTTGAGGACGATGATCGACCTTTTGGCGGTAGAGCACTGGTTCCGGATTTGCAAAGAGGATGTTGTATTGGATATAGTTTCAGAAAGTGTGCTGATGACTGGAAGCCTTATCAAAATCTTCTGAGACAGTTGGCTGAGGAATATTCTGGCAAAGATATTCAGTACAAAGGTATTTGCTGAAATTGAGCTGTTCTGACAGTGGACTTTTGTCTGCTGTCAGTTTTTTATATTATAAGAAAGTTCTCTGAACTTCTATAATATAAATACTTTGCACAGAAATTTGCATAGCAAATTTCGCACACGAACAATTAAATGTGGGCTGAACTCTATAATTTAAAATATAGAAAAATTTAATCAGCCCACTATTGTTCTTATATATGCTGATGGAAAGTAATGTTAGTAGTTTGTGTAATAGACTGATAGTATTAAATTATGTTGTAATAGGGAGTTTATAGTTATTAATTTAATAATATTTTACAATTTTTGATTTTGATGTTATAATGTTTAACTGTATAGAGAAAATAAGAAAGGAGGATATTATGGAGTTTGATATATGTGAAAAAAATATAGGTTATACTTTTAAAAATAGGGGATTGTTAAAAGAAGCTTTGACTCATACCTCATATGCATATGAGAATAAAGTTAAAAGTAATGAAAGATTAGAATATTTAGGTGATAGTATTTTAGAATTTGTAATTAGTGAACATTTATTTTTAAAATATAACAAATTATCTGAAGGAGAGATGACTAAAGTTAGAGCTAATGTGGTTTGTGAAGATAGTTTATATGAAATAGCTAAAAAGCATAATTTTAGTGATTTCTTATTGTTAGGAAAAAGTGAGAAACATTCACAAAATAGTAAAAAAGCCATAATGGCTGATAGTGTTGAAGCAATTATTGCTGCAATTTTTCTAGATAGCAATTTAGATAATGCTAAAAAATTTATATTAGATAATTTGGTTGATGTTGTAGAAATTGCTAGTAAAAATGTTGGAATGAAAGATTATAAGACTGTTTTACAAGAGAAACTTCAGGCTAATGGAGAAGTTAAAATACAATATACAGTAATAAGAGAAGAAGGTCCTGACCATGATAAAACTTTTGTTGTTGAAGTAAAGTGCAATGATAAGGTTTTAGCTGAGGGAAATGGAAAGAATAAAAAACATGCAGAGATGGAAGCTGCTAGAGTTGCGCTTCAGAATTTGTAAAAGGAGTTGCTATGAAAAAACAATATATTATTCCTATATTTGTTCCACATCTTGGTTGCCCAAATAATTGTACTTTTTGCAATCAGAAAATTATTAGTGGAGAAACTAAAGAAATTACGCCAGATGATGTAAAAAAAACAGTTGAGTTTTATTTAGAGAGTTTTAAAGAAAAAAATAAATATACAGAAATTGCTTTTTTTGGTGGTAGTTTTACAGGAATAGAAATTGAAAAGCAGGAAGCTTTGTTAAAAGCAGCTTTTGAATTCATAAAAGCTAAAAAAGTTAATAGTATACGTGTTTCTACAAGACCAGATTATATTGATAAAGAGAAGCTTAAATTGTTAAAGAAATATGGTGTTAAAACTATTGAACTTGGGGTACAATCAACAAATGATTATATTTTAAGAAGATGTAAAAGAAATCACACTTTTGCAGATGTAAAAAAAGCTTCAAAATTGATTAGGTGGCATGGATTTACTCTTGGACATCAAATGATGGTTGGACTTCCAGAAAGTACTGTTTTGGATGAATTACGTACTGCTAAGGATTTGGCTAAATTGAAACCTAAAATTATGAGAATTTATCCTGTTTTGGTTTTAAGAGGAACCGAACTTGAAAAAGAAATGCTAGAAGGTACATATACTCCACTTTCTGTTGAACAAGCTGTGGAGAGATCAAAGGAATTATGTTATTTCTTTGCAAAGAAAAAGATAAATGTTATAAGGGTTGGTCTTCAGTCTACTGATACTATTTCTGATATATCAAAAAATGAAAATAGCGAGGTTGTGGCTGGACCATATCATGAAACTTTTAGACAATTAGTTGAGTCATCTATGAATTATGATACAATTGTAAAGAAAATAAAGTCATATAATGTTAAAGTAAGACAAGTTGAAATTATAACTAGTCCGGATAATGTTAATAATGTTGTTGGATATAAAAGAGAAAATATTGAAAAGTTAAGAGAATTTTATGATGTAGATGCTAAAGTTAAACAAGATAAGAAAATGAAAAATGGAAAAATCCAAATTAATGTTGTTAAGGTTTATAAGGATTTCTTAGATGATGATGAGAGAGTATAGATTACAGAAAATTACTTATACTAAGGTATAGGTAATTTTTTTGTAAAAGTAAACTTGGAGTAGATATGAAAAAATTTTTAAAGGAAATTATTCTTATTTTGACTGGTACGTCTATTGCCGGATTAGGAATGGGAAGTTTTTTATTGCCAAATAAAATATCATCAGGTGGTTTTGCTGGAATTGCTACTATATTTTATTATTTTTTTGATTGGAATGTTGGTTTTACAGTTATTATTATGAATATTCCTTTTCTTATTTTTGCATTTATGAAAATAGGAAAGAAGTTTTTAATACAAACAATTCTTGGAACTTTATCGTTATCTTTTTTTATTGATTTTTTTGAGAGATATGCATTAGCAACAAATGATAGATTGCTTTCTTGCATTTATGGAGGAATACTAGTTGGTATTGGGACTGCTTTAATATTTAAAGCACATACTTCTACTGGTGGGAGTGATTTGATTGTTCAATTAGCTAAGGCTTATGGTGTTAAAATTTCTAGTAGTAGACTTTTGAATTTAATTGATATATCAGTTGTTGTTTTAAATGTTATTTTTTTCAAAGAAATTGAGATTGGTTTATATTCTGCTATTGCTATTTTTCTTGATGGTATTATGATTGATAATATCTTTGAAGGAATTAATTTTTCAAAATTGGTTTTTATTATTTCTGATAAAAGTGATGAAATCCTGAATGCATTATATTCTAATGTTAATTGTGGTGTTACTGAAATATATGGTAAAGGGGCTTTTAAGCAAAGGGATAAAGTAATATTGATGTCTGTTGTGAATAGAAGGGAGATTCCTATTTTAAGAGAAACTGTTTATAAAGTGGATAATGGAGCTTTTATTGTTGTTACAAGTGCAAGAGAAGTGTATGGGGATGGATTTAAATCGATAGATGGATTTTAATTATATTGAATTTATAAATTATGTTAGAACTAATTTAAAAGTTTTGTAGATTTCAATTATTTTGGTGTATAATGTTTTAAACAAATATATTTAAAGGAATGATACTATGAAAGAACAAAAATTGGTTTTAAAGAATATTGATAGTTTTAAATTAGAAGATATTTTTGAATGTGGACAATGTTTTAGATGGGATAAGCAAGAAGATGGTTCATATATAGGTGTTATAAAAAATGGAGTTTTAAAAGTTTCAAAACAGGGAAAGAGTGTTGCGTTTGAAGGCGTATTGGAAGGAGATATTAATTCAATAGTTTATGATTATTTTGATTTAGAAACTAATTATAATGATTTTAAGGATAGATTAAGTAAAATTGATGATAATATGAAGAGAAGTATTGAATTTGGAAATGGTATTAGAATCTTAAATCAAGATTTATGGGAGATGGTTATTTCTTTTATAATTTCAGCCAATAACAATATTCCAAGAATTAAAGGCATAATTAATCGTATTTCTGAAAAGGTTGGCCAAAAAGTTACATGGAATGGAAAAGATTATTTTTTATTTCCGTCACCTGAGGAACTTTCAAAGTTATCTGTTGCTGACCTAAGAGCTCTTGGAACTGGTTTTAGAGATAAGAGAATTTATAATACTACTCAAATGATTATTAATAAAGAATTTAATTTGGATAGTTTAATAAAAATTAAAAGTACGGAAGAGATTAGAAATGAACTTTTAAAATTAGATGGTGTTGGAGAAAAAGTGGCTGATTGCATATTGCTTTTTGCATTACATAGATTTGATACTTTTCCTGTTGATGTTTGGGTTAGAAGAGTTATGAATGTTTTATATATTCATAATGAGGATGAAGCAAAAGTGAATAAAAAACAAATAAGAGAAGTAGCGTATTCGCTATTTGGTGAAATTGAAGGTATAGCCCAACAGTATTTATTTTATTGGGCAAGAGAAAATTTTGAATAAAATAAATTTGTAATAGAAAAATAAATATCGTTATGATATACTAATTTTAGTTTTAAAGGAGGAAATTATGGGAGATAGTTTGAAAGAAAAATTATTTGATAAGAAAGAATCTGGTTGGAAAGATTTAGATGAAAATACTAAAAATGAAGTATTTGCTCTTTCAAAGAGATATATGGATTTTTTAAATGTTTCTAAGACAGAGAGAGAATTTATTAAAAATGCTAGAAAAATGGCTGATGAACATGGTTTTAGAGATATTATGGAATTCAGTTCTTTGAAACCAGGTGATAAAGTTTACTTTGTAAATAGAGAAAAAAGTATGTATTTAGCTATAATTGGTGAAGAATCAGTTGAAAATGGAATTCATATTATTGGTTCACATGTTGATTCTCCAAGACTAGATTTAAAACCAAATCCTTTATGCGAAGAAGGTGGATTAGCTTATTTTAAAACACACTATTATGGTGGAATTAAAAAATATCAATGGACAACAATTCCTTTAAGTATACATGGCGTTTTAGTTAAAGCTAATGGCGAAAAAATGGAAGTAAATATTGGTGAAGATGAGAATGATCCTATTTTTACAATTACTGATTTGCTACCACATTTGGCTCAAGCTCAAATGGAGAAAAAATTAAAAGATGGTGTAGAAGGTGAAAATTTAAGCTTACTTGTTGGAAGTATTCCTTATGATGAAAAAGAGTGTACGGAACAAGTTAAATTAAATGTTTTGAATATATTAAATAAAAAATATGGAATTACAGAAGCTGATTTTACAAGTTCAGAATTAGAATTAGTTCCACAATTTAAGGCAAGAAGCTTGGGATTTGACGAGAGCATGGTTGCTGCTTATGGACAAGATGATAAGGTTTGTGCATTTACTTCTTTGGCTGCAATGATGGAACTTACAAATGTTAAGAAAACGGCTGTATGTATTTTATCTGATAAAGAGGAAATAGGAAGTATGGGAAATACAGGTATGGAATCTCATATGTTTGATTTCTTTATTTCAGAAGTTTTGAATAAATTAGGTATAAATAGACCAAACTTATTGGATAAAGTATTTTGTTTTTCTAAAATGTTATCTTCAGATGTTGATGCAGGATATGATCCTTTATATGCTTCAGTTTCAGATAAACATAATGCAGGATTTATTGGAAAAGGAATTAGTTTAAATAAATATACAGGTGCTAGAGGAAAGTCAGGTGCTTCTGATGCTAATGCTGAATATGTTGCATGGGTAAGAAATGTTTTAGAATCTAATGGTATTAAATATCAAGTTGCTGAACTTGGAAAAGTTGATATCGGTGGAGGAGGTACAATTGCGTACATCTTAGCTAACAAGGGTACAGATGTTATTGATTGTGGTGTTCCTGTTCTTTCTATGCATGCTCCTTATGAAGTTACAAGTAAGTTTGATGTGTTTGAAGCTTATAGGACTTATGGTGCTTTTTGGAGTCAACAATAATATAAAATATGTGTTAGCTAAAAAGAAAAATGCATATTATATTTTATACACATTGCTGTCGCAATCTTGATGAGTCGTTGTTTTGGGAACAACGACTCTTTTTTATGTGTAGATTGCTTCAATCGCAGTAACTTTACTGCCGTTTCGTTCCTTTGGTCGCTGCGCGGTGTTTTAAAAATATAATATGCATTTTTCTTTTACAGTTAATTTGAATTTTTTCTTTCTTCCAGAATTTCATCAACTAATTTTGCAATTACTTTTCTTTCATCATAAGGGTATTTTACGTGATTTCTTTCAAGATATAAATCATGTCCAAGTCCTGGGATAACTATTATATCTTCTGGTGTTGCAACTTCTAGAGCATGTTTAATTCCCTCAGTTCTGTCTACAATAATTGTATATTTACCACCAGCTTTTTTTACACCTACTTCAATATCTTGAAGTATTTTTAATGGATCTTCTGTACGAACTTGATCAGACATTAAAATTGTGTAGTCTGCAAGTCTTCCAGAAATTTCACCCATGATTGGACGTTTTTTACTATCTCTGTCTCCACCAACACCCCAAGCACAGATTATTTTTCCTTTTGCATATGCTCTTACTGATTCTAATATGCTTTCTAGGCTAGATGGTGTGTGTGCATAATCTATAAGAATAGTTAAACCTAATTTATTAGGTACTAATTCATTTCTTCCTAAAACTTTTAGGTCTTTTAGTGCTGATCTCATTTCATCAGGTGTTACTCCAAATTCATGAGCGACACTGATTGCACCTAAAGAATTGTATACACTAAATCTTCCTGGAATTGAAACTTCGAATTGTTCACGTTTTCCATCAATATCTGCAACAAAGTCTATACATGATGGTGTGATTTTTAATGTATCTTCTTCTGCACGTATATCTGCTGGATTGTCAATTCCAAATGTTTTGAATTTGCAAGTTTTATTTTTATCTTTAATTGTTATTACTGTTGAGTCATCTGCATTTATGAAGCCTGTGTGACATTTATCAAATAGCATACATTTGCATTGGAAATATTCTTCCATGCTTGCATGTTCATTTTTACTGATATGATCTTCTGTTAAGTTTGTAAAAACACCTATATCAAAGTCACATCCGTCAACTCTATGCATTTTCATTGCTTGTGATGATACTTCTATAATAGCTACATCAACGTGTGCATCAGCCATTTTGGCAAAGTATTCTTGAATTTCATCACTTTCAGGAGTAGTTCTGTCTGTATCTTCTAATTTTTCATTTCCAATGTAAACAGCAATACTTCCCATTAAACCAACTTTTAAGCCATGTGCTTCTAAAAGTGATTTAATCATAAATGTAGTAGTTGTTTTTCCTTTGGTTCCAGTAACTCCAATTAATTTGAATTTTTTGGATGGGTTATCATATAAATTGCAATTTGTTATGGCTAAAGCTTTTCTTGTATTACCAGCTTTAATATAAGTTAGTGTGTTAGGTAAAATTGATGTATCTACATCATCTTCAACAATTGCTGCAACAGCTCCGTTTTGTATTGCTGAATCTAAATAATCAATACCATTTTGTAAGTATCCGTTTATTGCAATAAATAATCCGCCTTGTTTAATTTTTCTTGAGTCTGAATGTATGTTTGTTATATCTAAATCTAGATCGTTAACAGTTTCTTTTACTTCAAGCCCTTCTAAAATTTTGTTTAATTTCATAGATAATCCCCCCTTGCTTTAGATTACTATGTTGCTATTATATACCTTTGAAGCTGTTTTGCCAATGATATTGATGAAATTTGCATGAGAAAAAATGTTGTTAAATGCTTTGAAATGTAGTATAATAGGGAAATGAGAGGTCTAAAAAATGAGTAAAATTTATGATTGGAAAGTTAATATAGATGAGAAAGAACTTAATGATGTGGTATTGGCTTTAAAAAATAAGGGGTTGATTGTTTTTCCAACAGAAACTGTTTATGGAATTGGAACAGATGCTTTGGATGGAGAAGCTTGTATGAAAATTTTTGAGGCGAAGGGAAGACCTTCTGATAATCCTCTTATTGTTCATGTATCAGATAGAGAAATGTTGAATTTATGTGTGAAAAATATTTCTGATGTTGAAGAGAAGCTTATTAAAACTTTTATGCCAGGTCCATTTACTTTAATTTTGGAGAAAAAAGATTGTATTCCATATGAAGTTACTGCTGGATTAGAAACTGTTGCAATTCGTATGCCAGATAATGTTATCGCAAATAAAATTATTGCTTCATTTGGAAAACCTATTGCTGCCCCAAGTGCTAATGAGTCAGGAAAACCAAGTGGAACAAGACTTTCAGATATAGAAGATGAATTAGGTGAAAAAGTATATGCTTTGATAGATGGCGGAAGTACGGATATAGGATTAGAATCAACTGTTGTTAGAGTTATGGATAATGTTCCTGTAATTTTAAGACCAGGTAAGGTAACTGCTGAAGATATTTTAAAGACTGTTGGGTGCGTGAAAATTGATGATCACGTTTTGCATGAAGTTAAGAGTGATGAAAAAGTTTTAAGTCCTGGAATGAAACATAAGCATTATTCTCCTCAAACTAAGTGTGTCCTTGTTGATGCTGAAAATGATATTGAAAAATATGATATATTTAATTATTTTAAAGATAAGAATGTATGCGTGTTAGGTGTTGGAAAGAAGAGTAGTAAGATATTGGTGAAATCATATATTAATCTTGGAAATAATTTAGAAGAAGTTTCTAAAAATATTTTTGCAGATTTAAGAGAAGCAGATAAAAGTAAATATGATTTAATTTTAATAGAAGCGGTTCCAGCAGATGGAATAGGTTTAGCAATAATGAACAGAGTGATTAGGACATGTGGATATAATGTTATAAAATCTATTGAGCAACTAAAAGAGTCATAAAAATTATGGCTCTTTTAGTTTGTGATAATTTTATAGTTATAACTGAAGATACATGTGAGATGAGCATCGCTAAAATATAGATTTGTTATAGTGAATTTTTAATTAATCTTCGATATATTCATCGTATAAATAAAAGTACTTTTCTCTAAATTTTTCAAATTTTATTTGTGCACGGTAATCTTCATTTATTTTTGAGTATCTGTATTCTTTGTCTGGAAATTTTGTAATTAAAAATTTGTATACGCTATTAAATTTTTTATTAACGATATCACGAAGTTCTGGTTTATCATAAAGTTGAAGAGAATAGAAATGTAATTGCTTTCGTGTTCTATATAATAAATCTAGTAAACGAATAGCTGTATTTATTGTGGCTAGTATATTGTTAGTTCGTTTGTATTTTATTAGTAATTTTTCTAAAAATGCAATTTTATCAAGAACTGAGTAATTAAAACAATTCTTTATAAAATATTCGTCATATAAGATTTCGCAAACAAGAATTTGAGTGCTTTTTAATATTTTACAAGTGTTTTGAAGTATGTCATAACTAATATTAAGTTTTTGCGTTGATGAAGTGTAAGATGTAGTTAATAGCCATTTTCTATTAATTAATTTGTTCCAAAGTATAATACAACTTTCAAATGAGTGAGGAATAGAAGAATATAATCTTTTTAAGTAATGAGTATTACTGATTATAGATAGTTTTTCTTCTGGTGAAGGATGTGTTATGTGATTAGGCCAATACATTGTATATTCTGATATTGAAAAATAGTCGAATGTTATTACTTCTGTTTTATATTTTTCTATTAGAGTTGATAGATATTCTAACATGTTTTCGCTCATAATTTTTCCACTTTCAAAAAACAAAATGTATTTGCCTTTTGCTTTGGTAAGTGAGAATTGTTGTGCAGCTACAGGACCAAATCCAAGTTGCTTATAAGAATAGATTTTTTTATTGCCTTTTTTATATTTTTTTAATAATTTCATACTTTTGTCAAGAGAACCATCGTCAATAAGAATAACTTCGTAGTTTTGGTATGTTTGATTCACAATACTTTTAATGGTTTCAGATATTGAGTTTTCATTATTAAATATTGGAATAATTATACTTATTAATGGTGCCATTTTATTCCTCCCTTGTATAAATGTATTTTAATATAAAAAAATGGAAAAAACTATAAATATTAAAAAACTTGTTAAATTAGGAAAAATGTAGTAAAATAGAAGAATAGTTTAGGATAAAAAGGAGAATCTTTGAGATGTATTTAATTATAGGTTTAGGTAATCCAGAGAAAGATTATGCCAATACAAGACATAATATGGGATTTAATGTAATAAATAAACTTTCTGAGAGATTTGGAATAGATGTAAATAAAAATAAATTTAAAGGATTTTACGGAAGTGGAAATGTAGATGGAGAAAAAGTTTTTTTGTTAAAACCACAAACTTTTATGAACTTAAGTGGAGAATCTGTTCAAGAAATAGTTAATTTTTTTAAAATTCCGTTGGAAAATATATTAGTAATTTATGATGATATTGATTTGGAACCAGGTATTATTCGTATTAGAAAGAGTGGAGGACCGGGAACGCATAATGGAATGAAATCTGTTGTTCATTTTTTAAATTCACAAAACTTTGCTAGAATACGTGTTGGAATTGGTAAGCCAGATGACTCAGAAGATTTAATTCAATATGTAATTGGAGCGATTGATAAAGATGATGAAGAAAAGCTAAATCAAGGGGTTAAGTTAGCTGCTGATGCTGTTGAAATGATTATTAAAGAGAATATAGATAAAGCTATGAATAGTTATAATTAGGAAAGGATTTTATTTTTTATGAAGGAGCTTATTGTTACTGTTCAAGATGAAGTAGAAAATATATTATTGGTTGAAAATGGAATTCTAACAGAAAAATATGTTGATTCAAAATATAAAAAAAGGTTAGAAGGAAATATATATATAGGAAAAGTACAAAATATTTTTCCTGGACTTCAAGCTGCATTTATTAATGTAGGTGAAAATAGGAATGCTTTTATTCATTTAAAAGATGTTTTACCAAAGGTAGATGTTACTAAAGAAGGAAATGTAGATATTGATAAACAAAATATAGGTAAAATTTTAAAAGTTGGTATGCCTATAATAGTTGAAATAAAAAGAGATAGTTACAATAAAAAAGGTGCTAGGGCATCTACTCATATTAATTTGCCTGGAAGATACTTGGTATTATTACCTAATTCTACTTTTGTAACGATTTCACAAAAAATAGAAGATGAAAAAGAAAGAGAAAGATTAAAGAAAATAGTAAGAGAAAAACTTCCAGAAAATATGGGAGCAATTATTAGAACATCAGCTGTTAATAAATCTGCTGAAGATTTAGAAAAAGATTTGGTAAAACTTATTGAAAAATGGAATAATATTATTGATATAAAATTTGATGAAACAGATTATCCAAAATTAATCAGTAAGGCAGATGAAATGCTTGATAAAATTTTAATTGATTTGATGGATAAAGATTTAAATAGAATATGTGTTAATACAAATGAACTTAAAGAAAAAATTTCTGAAAAATTAAGAAATTGGAATAAAGAAGATATAGAAGTTGTATGTGATGTAGAGAATATAATGCTAAAATATAATGTTCAAAAACAAATTGAAGTTTCAGAGAACAGAAAAATTTGGTTAAAAAGTGGTGGATTTATAACTATTGATAAAACAGAGGCTTTAACTGCTATTGATGTCAATTCGGCTAAGTTTACAGGAAAGCTTAATTTAGAAGAAACTGCGTTTTCGATTAATAAGGAAGCTGCAATAGAAATTGAAAAACAAATTAGGTTACGTGATATTGGTGGAATTATTGTTATTGATTTTATTGATTTAAAGGATGAAAAACATAAAAAAGAATTAGTTAAAATTTTTTCAGAGGAACTAAAGAAAGAAAGAACTAAAGTACAAATTGAAGGTTTCACAAAATTAAATTTATTGGAACTTACAAGAAAACATATATATAGTGAATAAAAATGAATGGAGAATGTGGTTTATGAAAGTTGGTTTTATATCACTTGGTTGTAGTAAAAACTTGATAGATACAGAGATGGGGATGGCTGTATTAAAAGATCATAATTTTGAGATAGTAAATGATCCTAAAGAAGCGGAAATTATTATAGTGAATACTTGTGGATTTATAGCTTCTGCAAAAGAGGAGGCTATAAATACTATTTTAGAAATGGCAGAATATAAAAAGCAAAATTGTAAATACTTAGTTGGAATGGGGTGCTTAGTAAAAAGATATAAAAAAGATTTGGAAAAGTTAATTCCAGAGGTAGATTTATGGTTGAGTATTTCTGATTATAAAGAATTTTGGAACAAGATTGCTGCAATGGTAGGAAAAGAAGTTGAAGAAAATGATTATATGTCATATAGAAATAGAGTGATTTCAACTGGAAAGAAAATGGCTTATCTAAAGATTGCTGAGGGATGTGATAATTTTTGTACATATTGTGCTATTCCATATATTAGAGGAAGATATGAGAGCAGAAAGTTTGAAGATATTGTAGAAGAAGCTAAGCAATTGGCTGACCAAGGATATGAAGAAATTATTTTGATAGCTCAAGATACAACAAAATATGGAATTGATTTGTATGGAAAACTTAGATTACCAGAATTACTTACTGAAATTTGTAAAATAGAAAAAATCAAATGGCTTAGATTCTTATATGCATATCCTGAAAGTATTACAGATGAATTAATAAGTGTTGTAAAAAATGAAAAGAAGATATGTCATTATTTTGACGTACCAATTCAACATTTTTCAGATGATGTTTTAAAGAGAATGAATAGAAAAACAACTGGTAAAAATATAAAGAATATTGTTTCAAAGATTAGAAAAGAGATTCCAGATGTTATTATTAGAACTAGTTTGATAGTTGGATTTCCTGGCGAAACAGAAGCAGACTTTGAAATCTTAAAAAATGCAGTTGAAGATTTAAAATTTGATAGATTAGGATGTTTTACGTATTCAAAAGAAGATGGAACTCCAGCAGCTAAGTTTGAAAATCAAGTTCATCCAAAAACTAAGGAAAAAAGAAAAAATATTATAATGAATATTCAAAATGAAATTTCAACAGAAAAAATGAAAGAAAAGATTGGCCAAGAGTATGAAGTTTTGATTGAAGATTATTCAGATGATGGATTATTTTATGTTGGAAGATCATATATGGATTCACCAGATACAGATGGCGTTATATATGTGAATATTGAGGATGATCTTATTGGAAAATTTGTAAAGTGTAAGATTGTTAATAGTAGTGATTATGATTTGATTGCAGAGATTATTGAGAAATAATTTTAGACTTTAAGTGATGTTATTAATATGAAAGACTACTGAGATATTGATTATATAATGATGTATAAATTGAGGTAGAAGATAGAATTTTAATTACAATGTGTAATGAGATAAAGCCAAAAAAATATAGAATACTTGATGTATTCTATATTTTTTAATGATTAAAACAATATTTATATATTAGTCATCAGCTCTATCTCTGTCTAGCGATTGTTGAGATTTTTGAGGAGTAGGTTCTGTAGAAATTTCTTGTAAATCAGCTTCGTTTACTTTAAAAGGATTATTTTCTTCTTTACCTTTGGGTACACGAGTTACTTCTTGTTCTAAGCTTCCAAGAGAATTTGAGCTTTCATTAAATGCACGTTCAATTTTCCAAATATCTTCTTTAGAAGTGTTTGTAGAAGCTGCTAAGTTTTCAACTAAAGTTTCTGTTGAAGTGTTTTCAGCTGATGTTACTTCCGCATCTGGTGAAATAACCATATTGATAAATGGGTTATTTTTTAATATATTTATAAATCTTTTAAAAATAGATTCTCTTTCTAATGTTTTCATAAAATTCATTTCCTTTCAATAAATACATATCTATTATAACACTAAATTGCTTTTAAATCAAGCTTTTTTAATGTTTTTTTGATTAAAATGACAGAACATTTTTTTGGAGATTAAGAGGGCTGTTTTTATTGACATAACAACAATTTCATGTAATAATAGTTATATTGAAAAATTGATGTGATGATATAACATTTTAGAATAAGGAGAATTAAACGGATGAAACTTGAACAAGCTAAGTCAATAATTGAATCTATGTTGTTTTCTGCTGGAAGAGTAGTAAAAATTTCTGAGTTTGCAAAAATTTTAGAAATGACACCTGATGAGGTTGAGGCTATTGTTCAAAGTTATATGAATGATTGCCAAGAAGAATCTAGAGGGATTGAAGTGATAAAGGTGAATGATGGTTATCAACTTACTACTAAAAAAAGCTCATATGACTATTTAGTACAACTTTTTGATAACAGGGCTAAGCCTTCTTTATCAGCAGCAGCTTTAGAAACTTTGTCAATTATTGCATATAATCCTAAAATAACACGTGCTGAGATAGAAGCAATTAGGGGCGTTAATTCTGATGGTACTTTATATAGATTGATGGAATATCATTTAATAGAAGATGCTGGAAAGTTAGATGCACCAGGTAGACCAACTACATATCGCCCAACAGAAGAGTTCCTTAAAATGTTTGGATTATCTTCATTAGATGAACTGCCCGAACTTCCGCGTTATAAATTAGATGAAAATGAGCAAATTGTACTTGAAGATATGAACGAAGTACAGATAAAAAATAACGAGGAGAGTGTTGAAAATGAGTAATAAAAAAGAATTCGTACAGGAGATAACAAATATAGATGAAGATTTTGCACAATGGTATACTGATATTGTGCTTAAAGCAGATTTAGCTGATTATACTGATGTAAAAGGTTTTATAGCGATTAAACCATATGGATATGCAATATGGGAAAACATTCAAAAATATGAAGATGATAGATTTAAAGAGTATGGAGTTAAAAATATATCAATGCCACTTTTAATTCCAGAGAGCCTTCTAATGAAGGAAAAAGATCATGTTGAAGGTTTTGCACCAGAGGTAGCTTGGGTTACTATTGGTGGTGAAGAAGAATTAGAAGAGAGACTTTGTGTAAGACCTACCTCAGAAACTATTTTTTCTAAGATGTATTCAAAATGGTTAAGTTCATGGAGAGAGTTACCATTTTTATATAATCAATGGTGTAGCGTTTTAAGATGGGAAAAAGAAACAAGACCATTTTTACGTTCAAGAGAGTTTTTATGGCAAGAAGGACATACAATTCATGCTACAGCAGATGAAGCTAAAAAATTTACTTTGGATATGTTAGGCGTTTATGCAGATACAATAGAAAATTTATTAGCTATTCCAGTTGTTACAGGACAAAAAACAAAGAGCGAACAATTTGCAGGAGCAGATTCTACATATACAGTTGAAACTTTAATGCATGATGGTAGAGCTCTTCAAGCTGCAACATCCCATTATTTTGGACAAAATTTTTCTAAACCTTTTGAAATTAAATTTCAAAACAAAGAAGGTAAAGAAGAATATGCGTATCAAACGTCATGGGGCACAACTACTAGATTAATTGGTGCAGTTATTATGGCTCATGGTGATAATAGAGGATTAAAACTTCCACCAAGAGTTGCACCAACTCAAGCTGTTATTGTTCCTGTTGCTATGCATAAAGAAGGAGTTAAGGAAAAAGCAGAAGAAATTTATAATAGTTTAAAAGATAAATTTAGAATGCAGATTGATGATAGAGAACAATATTCTCCAGGATTTAAGTTTAATGATTGGGAGATGAGAGGTGTTCCAGTTAGAATCGAAATTGGCCCAAAAGATATTGAAAATGGTGTAGCAGTTTTAGTTAGAAGAGATACTAATGAAAAGGAAACTGTTGAACTTGAAAAAATTGAAGAACGTTTAGCTGAATTGATGGAAGAAATTCAAAAAAATATGTATGATACTTGTGCAAAAAGAATGAAAGAAAAAACAAGTGTTGCACATTGTTTGGATGATTTTGCTAAAATATTGGAAGAAAATCAAGGATTTGTTAAATCAATGTGGTGTGGAAGCGAAGAGTGCGAAGAAAAAATAAAAGATTTAACAGGCGCTAAATCAAGATGTATGCCATTTGAACAAGAACATTTAGGTGATACTTGCCCAGTTTGTGGTAAGAAGGCTGATAAAATGGTTGTATGGGGAAGACAATATTAATAATTATACAAAAGATTTAGATTTTATCTAAAGTTAGGTAGGAAAAATGGGAAAAAAGAATTTATTGATTAATGTTGGATTGACAATATTACTTATTGCATGCGTTATTATAGGAGTTTTTTTAACAAAGCAGGATATAAAAAGACGAGAGAAAGAGGAAAAAGAAGATATAAAGCTTACAGAGATAGGTTATGGAAGTGAGATAGGTCAAGTAGGATATCAAAATGCTAATGGAATTTTAAATGCTTTTATACAATCTTATAATGAGCATGATGGTGAAGGTGTGGCTTCTATAATGGATCAGGTTGGTTTATATATTTATGTTGAAGAATGTGATAGTGATCAATCTAAATTTGATGATAAATATGAGGAGATTCTATCTAAACCATCAGATTATGATGATTTGATAGTTATGCAATATAGTTTACAAAAACAAGAACAAGCATTAGTTAATTCTATTTCGGAAACTAATGTTACGTTGGAAGTAATTGAAAATTCTGAAATCCAAGATGTAACTAAATATTTATCTAAGATGACTGCAAAAATCAGAACTATTTCTCCTGATGAGGGAATAGATCAAACTGATACCTTAGAATTTTTGTTACTTCATAAAGATAAATCTTATTATATAATGAATTATTATTTAATAGATGAAAATGGAAATAAGATAGAAAATGTTTCTACGGGGGAATAAATAAAATGGAGCTAAAGTTTTTTTAACTTTAGTTCTATTTTTTTATTTAAATCATATAATTACTATTGACAAATATTAATAAAAGGTATAAATTATTAGCAGGCTCGAATGAAGAGTGCTAATTTTGAAGGAGGTAGTAAAAATGATAAAACCATTAACTGATAAAGTTTTAGTAAAAATGAAAGAAAAAGAAGAAACAACTAAGAGTGGGATTATCCTTACTGCGAGCAAAGAAAAACCACAAATAGCTGAAGTTATTGAGGTTGGCCCTGGTAAAATTGTTGACGGGGAAAAGGAAGAAATGTATGTAAAAAAAGGGGATAAAGTAATTTTAAATAAATATGCAGGAACAGAAGTTAAATACGAAAATGAAGAGTATTTAATTGTTAGCCAATCTGATATTTTGGCTATTGTAGAATAGGAAAGGAAGATGATTTTAAATGGCAAAAGATATTAAATATGGTGAAGATGCTAGAAAAGCATTATTAGATGGAGTTAATAAATTAGCTGATACAGTAAAAGTTACTTTAGGACCTAAAGGAAGAAACGTTGTATTAGATAAAAACTATGGTGCACCTCTTATTACAAATGATGGTGTTACTATTGCAAAAGAAATTGAACTTGATGATCCTTATGAAAATATGGGAGCTGGATTAGTTAAGGAAGTTTCAATTAAAACTAATGATGTTGCTGGTGATGGTACAACAACAGCTACTGTTTTAGCTCAAAAAATGATAAAAGAAGGAATTAGAAATATTGCTGCTGGTGGAGATACAATGGCAATTAAGAGAGGTATGGATAAAGCAACTGATAAAGCTGTTGAAGAGTTGAAAAAGATTTCTTCTGAAGTAAATGGAAAAGAAGATATTGCAAGAGTTGCAAGTATTTCTGCTAATGATGAAGAAATTGGTAGCTTGATAGCTGATGCTATGGAAAAGGTTTCTAAAGATGGTGTAATTACTATTGAAGAATCTAAGACATCAAATACTGATGTAAAAGTTGTTGAAGGTATGCAATTTGATAAAGGATATATTTCTCCATATATGGTAACAGATACTGAAAAAATGGAAGTTGTAATGGATAATCCATACATATTATTGACTGATAAAAAGATTAGCAGTATTCAAGAGATCTTACCTTTACTAGAAAGCTTAATGCAACAATCTGGTAAATTGCTAATTGTTGCTGATGATATTGAAGGTGAAGCTTTATCAACATTAATCTTAAATAAATTAAGAGGTGTTTTAAATGTTGTTGCTGTTAAAGCTCCAAGTTTTGGTGATTCAAGAAAAGCAATGTTACAAGATATTGCTATTTTAACAGGTGCAACTGTTATTACTGATGATTTAGGACTAGAACTTAAAGACACTACTATTGAAAACTTAGGTAGAGCAAAACAAATAAAAATTCAAAAAGATAGTACAATTATTGTTGGTGGAGAAGGAGATAAAGAAGAATTACAAGCTAGAATTAAACAAATTAAAGCTAATATAAATGAAACTTCAAGTGAATATGATAAAGAAAAATTACAAGAAAGACTTGCTAAACTTGCTGGTGGTGTTGCTGTTATTGAAGTTGGTGCTGCTACTGAAGTTGAGATGAAAGAGAAAAAATTGAGAATTGAGGATGCTTTGTCTGCTACTCGTGCTGCTGTTGAAGAAGGTATTGTTGCTGGTGGAGGAACAGCTTATATTAATATAATTCCAAAGGTTGAAGAATTACTAAAAGAAGTAAAAGATGATGAAAAAATTGGTGTTAAAATTATTTTAGCTGCATTGGAAGAGCCTGTTAGACAAATTGCTGCTAATGCTGGATTAGAAGGCGCTATTATTTTGGATAAAGTTAAATCAAGCAAAGTTGGAATTGGATTTGATGCTAAGAATGAAGAATATGTAGATATGAAAAAATCTGGAATAGTTGATCCAACTAAAGTTACAAGATCTGCTCTTCAAAATGCAGAAAGTATTTCTTCAATGATATTAACTACTGAATCATGTGTTGTTAATAAAAAAGAAAAATCTTGTGGATGTGGCGGACATGGCGAAGGTGCTGGAATGCCAACAGAGATGGGATATTAATAGAAAATTATAAAATGAGTTAATTCGATTTGTAATTAATATATAATTTTAAAGTCGAGAGATAAAATTTCTAGACAATATATAAGTGCTACAAAAAAATCTTCTTTGTTAGTTTATTGCTAACAAGGAAGATTTTTGCTTAATAGAGATATTTCTATTAAAGATGTAGAGCTAATTTGCTATATATAAAAAAATGATGTGACGAACAAATACGTGGACATTTGTAAAAATTTATAATTATTATAATGTCTATTTTTGCTCTACTGAAAAAAGAAATCCCTTAGCAAGTGCTAAGGGATTAATAAAGGATTTGGAAATTGATACTATGTTTTAATTAGCATCCACAGTTTCTGTTACCACCGCAACAACAACAGATTATTATTAAAAGTAATACGATCCATAAGCAGTCATCTCCGAATCCGCCACCGCAACCTCTGTTTTCTGGCATTATATTTCCCCCCTTTGTAAGTATAAAGCTATGTGCTTTTTTGTAATTCCTTAGTATGTTATATACTATGAATTTATAGAAAAAGTGTGACTTAAAAAAACGTAAAATTTGTATACAAACTGGTAAGGTTAGTGATATAATACCAACTAGTAATAATAGTCGGAATTATGGATGTGGAATAATGAAAATTTATTTTAAGAATTAAGTTTTCATGTTAGAAAGGATGAATTATGGGTAATATTGTATTATTAGATGATCTAACAATTAATAAAATAGCTGCAGGCGAGGTTATTGAAAGACCTGCTTCAGTTGTTAAAGAAATGGTCGAGAATTCAATAGATGCAGGGGCTACAAAAGTAACTGTTGAAATAAAAAACGGTGGTATTTCTTTTATAAGAATTTCTGATAATGGTAAAGGTATAGCTGAAGATGATATGGAAATTGCTTTTGAAAGACATGCTACAAGTAAGATTAGAGTTGCTGAAGATATTACTAAAGTTACATCAATGGGGTTTAGAGGTGAGGCTTTAGCAAGTATAGCAGCTATTGCAAATGTTGAAATGATATCAAGAACAAAGGATTCTAATATTGGACATAGAATAGTTGTTGAAGGTGGCAAAACACTTGAATTTGGTGAAGTTGGTGCTCCTATTGGAACTACAATTACTGTTAAAAATTTATTTTACAATACACCAGTTAGATATAAATTCTTGAAAAAAGATTATACTGAATCTGGATACATAGAAGATGCTATTACTAGATTAGCGTTAGTTAATAAGAATATTTCTTTTAAACTTATAAATACGGGAAAAACAGTTATTCAAACTTCAGGAAATAATGATGAGAAAAGTGTAATTTACAGTATTTACGGAAAAGACATTGCAGAAGCAGTTATAGAGACTGACTATGAATATGAGGGAATACATGTTTATGGTGTAGTTGGAAAACCTGAAATTGCAAGATCTAATCGTTCTAATCAATTATATTTTGTTAATGGTAGATACATAAAAGATAAGACTTTGACAGCTGCTGCTGAGCAAGCTTTCAAAGGAATGATTCCGATTAATAAATATGGATTTTTAGTTTTAAATTTAACTATAGATCCAGCATTAGTTGATGTTAATGTTCATCCTGCTAAATTGGAAGTAAGATTTGAAGAAGAAAATAAGGTGTTTAAAGCAGTATATTACGCTATAAAAGAAGCCTTAGCTAAAAAAGAATTAGTTGAAGATGTAATAGAAGAAAAAAAAGAGAAAAGCAAAACAGTTTCTCAAGTAAGTCAAAATGCGGGAAATGCACAAAATGAGGTTCGAAAAAATACAGTTCTTCCACTACAAGAAGAAGCTGATCAAGTGGCTGAAACTATTAAAGAAGATGAAGAAGAGGAAAAAGAAGAAAAAACGAAGAATGGAGTTTTCTCATTTTTTAAGAAAAATAAAATGGAGGAAAAACCAGAAGAAAAAGATAATTTATTAGAGGAAGTTTATAAATTTAGAAAAGGTCTTAAAGAACTTGGAGTATCTGAAGTTACAGCTCCTGTATATACACCTATTATTGAAGAAAAAGAAGATTCAGAGGAAGTAAAGAGCTTTGAACAGAGTGCAAATACGGAATTTGCTGAGGAATCAAAGGTGACAGTTCCATCTGAAGAGCAAGTACAAGAAAAGACAGCTGAAATTATTCAACAGAGACAGTCTGATGAAATTCTTGAAGAAGCTATTAAAAATAGTAAATTAGAGAATCCTTTAAATAAAGATAAATCTGATGAAACTCAACCAGAACAATTTAATGATATGTATGCTAAAATATTTGGAAATAAGGTTAGCGAAAATGTTGAACCTATTGATGAAAAAGAACTTTCAGATAATGAGAAAAAGGTTTTTGAAGAAATAAAAAATACTGTAAAGCCTATGAATGAGGTTGCAGAACAAGTTCAAATTGAAAAGCCACTTGAGAGTATTTCAGAAGAAAATACTGAGAGATTAGATGAGTTTAAAAACATGTCTGGAAAGAACTATAAATTTATTGGAATTGCATTTTCTACATATATAATTGTTGAGATTGAAAATGAGATGTATATTATTGATCAACATGCTGCTCATGAAAGAATTATGTATGAGAAGGTTAAAAAGAATTATTATAGTACAACTGATAAGGATTCTCAATTAATGTTATTGCCTGATATTATTAATTTAACTCATAAGGAAGCTGAAACAATAAAAGAGAATTTAGAAATGTTTGAACAGGCTGGATTTACTTTAGAAGCGTTTGGTGAAAATACTATTAAATTGACAGGTGTTCCAAATATTTGTATGGATATGAACACTAAGCAATTGTTTCTTGATTTATTGGATGAGGTTGATAATTTTTCAAGAACTGATAGACAAGATAAAGAGGATAGATTCATTGCTACTATTGCTTGTAAATCAGCGGTTAAGGCTAATATGAGATTGGATGAGAAAGAGGTAGATACTCTTATGGATAGGTTGCTTCAATTACCTAATCCGTTTACTTGTCCTCATGGTAGACCAACTGCAATTAAGATGAGTAAGTATGATATTGAGCGTAAGTTTGCAAGAAAGTAACTAGCAAGTTAGAAAGTGAGCGAATGGGATTATATTAAAAGGCGTAAGTATTTTAGAAAGGTTTTATATGGATAAGAATAAGGTTATTGTTATTGCTGGTCCAACAGCTTCGGGAAAAACATCACTAGGAGTTGAATTAGCTAAAAGAATCAATGGAGAGGTGGTTTCATGTGATTCAATGCAAATATATAAAGATATGAGTATTGGTACTGCTAAGCCTACTGCTGAAGAGATGGAAGGAATACCTCATTATTTGATAGACTTTGTTTCTCCAGATGAGAGATATTCTGTGGCTGATTTTAAACGTGATGCTGAAGAGAAAATTGAATTGATTTTAAGTAAAGGAAAAGTTCCAATATTGGTTGGTGGAACGGGTTTGTATATTGATACTTTAATTTATGGTATTGAATATCCTGAAATTGAATTTGATCAAAGATATAGAGATGAGTTAATGAAAATTGCTGATTCTGATGATGGATTAGCTGATCTTTATAAAAAAGCTATGGAAATTGATTATGATGCGACAAAGAAGATTAGTCCTAATGATAAGAAAAGAATTGTTAGAATTTTAGAATTATATAAGGCTACTGGCAAAACGAAGACAGAGTTAGAAAAACTTTCTAGAAGCAAAGGTGTAAAATACGATTATAGAGTTTTTGCTATTAATATGGATAGAGAAAAATTATATGATAGAATTAATTTAAGGGTCGATACTATGATTGATCAAGGATTAATAGATGAGGTTAAAAATGTTGTATCTAAATATGATCATTTTCCAACTGCTATGCAGGGATTAGGGTACAAAGAAGTGGTTGAATATCTTGATGGAAAGAGTAGTAAAGAAGAAATGATAGATAAAATTAAGCAGGAAACAAGAAGATATGCTAAGAGACAACTTACTTGGTTTAGAAAAAATAAAGAAATCATTTGGATAGACGGTTTGGACAAGAGAGAAAAAAATATTGATATTATTATTGATAATATTAAAAATTAGAATGAAGGGAATGATTTTTAATTGGATGAACAAAAGAAACAGCCTAGAAATGTTGTTGCAAAAATATTTTTGATTTTACTTGCAATAATAATGATAGTGTATTTAATTTATAATACTGTTAGATTGATAATGAGACCTACTGATACTTTTGTTGTTGAACAGGGAAATTTGGATTTATCTGAAAGTGTTGATGCATATGTTATAAGAGATGAAGTTGTTCTTCAAGGAAATAATTATATGAATGGTATGGAAAAAATCATAACTGAAGGAAAAAGAGTAGCTAAGGGGGATTCAGTATTTAGGTATTACGTAAATGGTGAAGAAACGATTAAAAATGAGATTGCAGATTTGGATAAGAAAATAGCAGAGGTTCAAAATAACGAGAAGTCTACTATTTATCCTACAGATATAGAAATTTTGAAAAATAAAGTTAAAGAATTGGAAGAAAAAATATATAATACAAATAATCTTGAAGAAATATCTAATTATAAAAAAGAGATTGATGATTGTACGTATAAAATTTCTACTATTGTTGGTGAGTTAAGTCCTGCGGGTTCTTATTTAAAAGATTTAATTAATCAAAGAACAGCTTGTTTAAATAAATTGACTGATGGAGCTGAGGAAATAAATGCAGATGTTAGTGGAACAGTTTCATATAGAGTTGATAATTTGGAAAAGGTACTAACTACTGCAGATTTTAGTTATTTGAGTAAGAACTTTTTGGATGATTTGAATTTGAGAACTGGTGAGTTGATAGAAACAAGCAATGAAAAAGGAAAAATTATAACTGAGTTTTATTCATATTTAGCTATTGAAATGAATTCGGATGCGGCTATGAATGCTAAAGTAGGAGACAAGGTTAAAATAAGGTATGATGCTGAAAATTCGATTTCATCAGAAATAGTATATATAAAAGAAGATGATGATTGTAGAATTATTGTATTTAAAATTAAAGATTTACCTGAAAAGCTAATTAATTATAGAAAAATTTCTGTTGATGTTATTTGGTGGGAATATAGTGGATTAAAAGTTCCTAATTCTGCTATAATAACTGAAGGAGAAAAATCTTATGTAGAAAGAAATAGAGCTGGATATAAGGCAAAAGTTTTGGTTAAAATTTTAAAACAAAATGATGCGTATTCTATAGTAGATAATTATACAACACAGGAATTACAAGAAATGGGTTATTCTTATGATGAAATTAGTAATATGTACAGTATAAAACGCTATGATAAAATTATAGTAAAAGATAAATAATGTTACAATATTATTACAGAAATGTTAATTTTGTATAACAATATCTTTCTGGTTATTGACATCTATTTAAAAAAGAAGGATACTATATGCAGTAATTAAAATTTGAAGATAATTTTGGGAGGAAATTAGATGGCTAATGCAGTTGTAAATAAAATATTAGATTTTTTAGGAGTAGATAACGGAGAAGCTCAAGAAGATGAAGAAATGCTAGATAATGAATATTCATATACATACGAACCAGAAGATGAAGCACAAGATGAAGAAGAAGATAGAGGAATCTTTAAAAGAAAAAATAGAGTTGTTAATATAGCGCAACAACAAATTAAAATGAAAATAGCAAAACCTACAGCTTTTGAACAAGCTGAAGATATTTGTATTCTTTTAAGAGAAAAAAATGCTATAGTTGTAAATCTTGAGTATGTAAACAAAGATGTTGCAAGAAGAATATTAGACGTTATAAGTGGAGCTGTTAAAGTCCTTGATGGACATTTTGAAAAAGTTTCTAATTCAATATTTATAGTTGCACCATTTAATTATGATATAGTTAACGATATGACAAGAGAGGAAATAAAAAATAAACTTTCTGTTTCATGGCTAAATAAATAAATAGGAGGATTGTTATGCTTACACCACTAGACATTGAAAACAAAAAATTTCAAAAACAAATGATGAATGGTTACAATGTAGATGAAGTAGATGATTTTTTGGATGAAATTACAGTTGACTATGAAAAACTTTATAAAGAAAATACTGAACTTCGTGCAGAAATAGAAAGATCTAAGGGTGACCTTGAGAAATATAAAAATATAGAACAAACTTTACAAAACACTTTAGTTATGGCTCAAAAAACAGCTGATGATATTAAAAATAATGCACAAGATGAAGCTGATAGCATAATTAGAAATGCTAGATCAAAGATGCAAGAATCTGTTGATGAACTTACAAAAGAGTCAGAAACAAGAAAAAGAGAGTTTGCTGAAACTAAAAAACAATTTGATATTTATAGGGCTAAAATGGAAGCTTTGTTAATATCACAATTAGAATTACTTAAAGATATGAAAGAAGATTAATTTGCACAAGAGATAAAGAAAAAGAGTGGGTTTACCATCTCTTTTTTTTTCTAAAAATATGTAATAAATCTAAAATGAATAATATCGAATTTTAATCGAATGTGTAGAATAAATGTTTGTATTGGAAAGCCATGTTACAAAAGAATTAAGCTACTGTTACAAAATTAATTTATTTTTACATTTGTGTTAATCGTATTGACTTATTATATATTTAAAATAAAATATACTTATAAAATTATCGAGGTTTTTATTTAATATGAGAATTATTAGTGGAACAGCTCGAGGAACTAAATTGTTTACACTTGAAGGATTGGATACAAGACCAACATTAGACAGAGTAAAAGAACCTTTATTTAATATTATCAATTTTGATTTAGAGGATGCTGTTGTTTTAGATTTGTTTGCTGGTTCGGGTGCTTTAGGGTTAGAGGCAATTAGCAGAGGAGCTAAAAAGGTATTTTTATGTGAAAAGAATAGAAATGCTGCAAATATTGTTGAAAAGAATATTGAAAAAACGAAGTTTCAAGATCAGGCTATTTTGATTAGAAATGATTTTGAAAAAGCAATATCATTTATTGAACAACTGAATGAGAAAATAGATGTTGTTTTTATAGATCCACCATATAAAACTGATTTGATTAAAAAATCTTTGGAGAAAATATTAGATTCTGATATTTTAAATGATGATTTTATTATAATTGCTGAGACGGATGAACCGGAAAGAATATTAAAAGATATTAATATTTTAAATATAAATGTTTTTGATACAAGAAAGTATGGGCGAGTTAGTCTTATATTTTTAAACCGTAAGGGATAATTTGTGGATTATTCCAAAGAAAGGATGAAAAGGAATGGAAATATTCACTCTTTTAGAAACAATTGAAGATATACTTGAGAATAGTAAGAAGATACCATTCTCTAATAAACATATTGTCGACAAAGATGAGCTTTTAGATGTTGTTAAAGAAATAAGACTGAAATTGCCTGATGAATTGAAACAAGCAAAATGGGTAAAAGAGGAACGTACTAGAATAATTCAAGAAGCTAAAAAAGAAGGCGAGGATATAGTTAAAGAAGCTGAAAATAGAATAATAGCTATGATTGATGAACATGAGATTACTAGAAAAGCTTATGATGAAAAACAAAAAATTATTGAATCTGCTAATGAAATGGCTAGAGAGATGTCAGAAGGAACAAAAGAATATGCTGACAATATACTAGCAGAAATTGAAGAAACTATTTCTTCTTTAAGATCAAATGTTGAAGCAGCTCAGGCTACAATAAATAGTGCAATTGTTACAATAAAGAATAATAGAAAAGAATTAAAATAATTAAATGATATAGATTACCAGAGTCTGCAATTCAAGAATGAATTGTTAAGGGTCTGGTTTTTATATTTTATAGAAAACTATAGAGAAAAATGTAAATTGAAAAAAATAGTTTTACTATAAATAAATTAATAAAAATGTTTGATTTATAGTGTTAAGATTATCTGATAAAAATAAATTTAAAAAAGCTAAAGCGTGCAAATGTTCGTACAACTTATGTTGAAATAATTTAGAAATAATAGTTACAAAAAAATCTAAAAAATGATGTTATTTTTTTAGGTATTTGATATAATGATATAGATTAATAAGATGGAGAAATGGGGGATATAACATTGGCTAAAAGAAGAAAAAAGAAGGCAGCAGTATCAAAGAAAAAAACTAGTTTAAGTCCAGAAATGGTTATAATTATTATGCTAATAGTTGGTATTATGTTGGGAGTATTGATATATACTGGAGCAGGACAAATAGGAGCTTTTTTAAGTCCATTGTTTGGAGGTTTGCTAGGAGTAATAAAATATATAATTCCTGTGGGTATAGTGGTTACAGCTCTTTCGTTGATGAAAGAAGATAGCGATTATGTTACTACAAAACTTACTCAATTTATAATTTTTGTAGTTTGTGTATCTGTAGTTATGCATGTTCATCAATTTTCAAAGGCAACGATAGCTGGTAATGTAACTTTTGAGGAAATTGTTAGTGAAGCATATAATCTTGGAATTATGAATAAAGGTGGAGGAGCAATAGGAGCTATTGTGGCTACACCGTTAATTAATATGATTGGTTCTCTTGGTACTACAATTTTAACAATTGTTATTGCAGTTATAACTTGTATGTACTTAGTTGGTGTTAACCCAGTGGAATTTTTAATTGAATTTATAGATGGTAGAGAAGACAGAAAAGAAGAAAAAAGAGCTAGAAGAGAAGAGCAGAGACAAGCTTTTAATGAAAGAAGAGAAGAAAGAAGAAAAACGAGGGCTGCTGTTCAAGAAGCTCAACCAAAAGCTAAAGAACCAGAACCTAAAAATGATCAGGTTGAGTTAATTCAAGATGAAATTGTTATTAATCACTTTAATGACAAATCTAATGATGAAGAAAAGAAATCTAAATTTAGTTTATTTGGTAAAAAAGATAAAGAAGATGTTCCAGAGAAGATGGAACCAAAGAAAAGTAATCCAGATGAATTAGAAAATATATTTAAAGAAGTTCAAGAGGAAAAAGAAGAAAAAACTAAAGCTGTTTTACAATTAGATCATTATACTCATACTGTTGATGATGAAAATTATGAAATTCCTCCTGTTAATCTTTTGAAACATGGTGATAGTAAAACTACTAAGGGAAGCAAGAAGGCTTTGACTGATACAGCTACAAAACTTCAAAAGACTTTGTATAGCTTTGGGGTTTCTGCTAAGGTTGAGAATGTATCTGTTGGACCTGTTATTACTCGATATGAATTGAAACCAGCGGAGGGTGTTAGAGTTAGTAAGATTGCTAAGCTTGCTGATGATATTGCTTTGAATTTGGCAGCTGAAAGTATAAGAATTGAGGCTCCAATACCTGGAAAACAAGCTGTTGGTATCGAGATTCCAAATAAGGAAAAAGAAATTGTTCCTTTAAGAGATATAATTGATTCAGATGAGTTTAGAGATTCAAAATCTAAATTGTCATTTGCTTTAGGTAAGAGTGTTTCAGGAGACAATGTTATTACAGATATAGCTAAGATGCCTCACGTTTTAATTGCTGGTTCAACTGGTTCTGGTAAATCAGTTTGTATCAATACTTTAATTACAAGTATTTTGTATAAAGCTAAACCTAGTGAAGTTAAACTTATAATGGTTGACCCTAAGGTTGTTGAACTTTCAGTTTATAATGGAATACCTCATTTGTTAATTCCTGTTGTAACTGATCCTAAAAAAGCTGCTGGTGCATTGGCTTGGGCTGTTCAAGAAATGGTTAATCGTTATAGTTTATTTGCTCAAAAGAATGTTAGAGATATAAAAGGTTATAATGCTCAATTGGATAAAGAAGGTGCTGATGGTAAGTTACCTCAAATTGTTATTATTGTAGATGAGTTAGCAGATTTAATGATGGTTTCACCAAAAGATGTTGAAGATGCAATTTGTAGATTAGCTCAAATGGCTAGAGCTGCTGGAATGCACTTAGTTATTGCAACTCAAAGACCTTCTGTTGATGTTATCACAGGTATAATTAAAGCTAATATTCCATCAAGAATTGCGTTTGCTGTTTCTTCACAAGTTGATTCAAGAACTATTTTAGACAGTGTAGGAGCAGAAAAATTATTAGGAAAAGGTGATATGTTATTCTATCCATCAGGCGCTTCAAAGGCAACTAGGGTTCAGGGTGCTTTTATTTCTGATGGTGATGTTGAAAAGATAGTGGATTTCTTAAAAAAAGACGGTGAAGCAGTTTATAATGATGATATTATAGAGAAAATTGAAAAGGCAAATTCAACAGATAAAGAATTAGAAGAAAATTCAGAAGATGATGAAGCAGATCCATTTTTACAAGATGCTATTGAAGCAGTAATTGAAATTGGTTCAGCATCAGCTTCATTAATTCAAAGGCGTTTTAAAGTTGGCTATGCAAGAGCTGGTAGAATTATTGACCAAATGGAAGCTAGAGGAATTATTTCTGGATATCAAGGAAGTAAACCACGTGAGGTATTAATGTCAAAAGAGAGATGGCAAGAGCTTAAGATGACACCAACTGGTGGTGAAAACGTGGATGAATAAAGTATGAAAGAAAGAAGAAGTTTATGAAAAAAAAGTTATTTTCTAAATTTAAAGATTATAATTATATATTAGATAAAATTTTGGAAGAAAAAAATTTTTCTGAAGACGCAACAAACCTTCTTTTAAATATGATTTATAAAATTGAAGTTTCTTATAAAGACTATGCTCAGATTAAAGGAGTTTTTGAAAAGCAAAATGATTTTATAGATAGTGTTATTAAAATTGTTTCTGATAATTGTAATCAGTTATTGTTAGTAGATCCTAAACAAGAAGAAATTAAGGCAATGAAAGAAAAAAATGTACTTGCTTTAACAGATGAAAAGAATAAAAAAATGTATGTGTATCCTACAGAACTTGCTATTTTGTATGGCTTAATTGATATAAAACCTAAATATTATTATGTACCTAGAAAGTATTATTTTATAAAAAATGAATTGCAAAATATACTAGTTCAAGGAACGGTGCTTAATTATACAGAGGTTATTAGAAATTTTAATGGTTGGTCATGGAATATAGATGAAGATACTAATATTGATCAGGTTTCAAATATGATTTATCAAGCGATACGAATGTTGATTGATGAAGATTTTTTGAAAATGTGGGAACAGGATACGTCTCCTAAGAAAGATTATATTCAAGAACTTAGAAATGAATTAACAGAATATTATGGAAAAGAAAATAGTACAAATTTTTATATTGCAATGGCTAGATTAGTTTTAGCAAAAAATATAGAAAAAAATGCTGATAAAATAAAAATAGAATTAGCTAGAAGTATGAGTGCTTATGAAAATATGAAGGATAAGACAGAGTATATATATCGTGTTTCAGAAGAACGTAAAAGATTATTGACTGAAATAGAACAAAAAGATTTCTTATTGAATGATGATAAAGCATTAATTGCTGAATTTAATAGACGCAATATGGATTTACCAAATGAGAATAAGATATTAAATGTGAGCGTTTTTGCAGAAATGATTCAAACTGAAAGAAAAGAATGTGTAAAGAAAATAAATGGTTTGAATGATTTAGTAAAGCCAACAAACTATACTAGATTAAAGAATGAATTATTTGAAAAAACTGAGATAATGTCAATTGTGAATGATAAGAAAAAACTAAGAGACTTTGCTATTTTGTTTAACAAAGAAATAATAAAATGTTTTGCTGAAAATATTGAAAAAATAAGTTCTAAAGAAGAAATTATTGATATAATATATAAGATGAGATATTACAAAAAGATGAGAGTTACTAAAAATGAAAAGGTTGAAGATATTCTTGAACTTAATGATGAAGTTACAAAAATATTAAAATATGTAATTACAAAAGGTTGTAAGGAAAAAGTATTTAACATATTTTGCAAAGATATAGAATATAATTTCAGAATCATTGAAACTGCTTTAGATACTGCAATTGCTAATTATGAATATACAGATATAGCAATTGAAATTAAAGATGATAAATTGGAAATTGTGGTATATGATAATGAAGTGGTTGACAAAAAAGATGAAATTGATTTTCCTTTAACTAAAAAGGATTTAGATGTAAGACAAAAGAAAAGAATACCAATGTATGTTATTTAAAGATACAAAAGAAAGGGGTAATTTATGAATATTACTTTTTTAGGGGCTGCTAAGACAGTTACAGGTTCAAATTTTTTAGTAGAGGCTGCTGGAAAGAAATTTTTAGTTGATTGTGGTATGTACCAAGGTAAAGCAGCACAAGAGATGGAAAATTCTGAAGAGTTTTTATTTGATGTTAATGAAATTGACTTTATGTTATTAACACATGCTCATATTGATCACTCAGGAAGAATACCAAAATTGTATAATGAAGGGTATAGAAATCCAATTTATGCTCACAAAGCAACGGTTGATTTGTGTTCAATTATGTTACCAGATAGTGGACATATACAGGAAAATGAAGTTGAATGGAAGAATAGAAAGAGAATTAGAGCTGGGTTAGATCCGTTACCACCATTATATACAGCTGAAGAAGCTGCTAAATCTTTGGAGATTTTTAAAGCAGTTCAATATGACCAAATTGTTGATGTAGCAGAAAATATTCAAGTTAGATTTAATGATGCTGGACATATGTTGGGGTCAAGTATTATTGAAATTTGGGTTACTGAAAATGGAAAAACTGAAAAAATAGTGTTTACAGGTGATATAGGAAATAATGATATTCCATTATTAAATTCGCCTACGATGATTGATAGTGCTGATTACTTGGTAATGGAATCAACATATGGTAGCAGACTTCATATGAAAAATGATGATAAAGCTAGTATGTTTTTGGATATTGTTTCAGAAACTTTAGATCATGGAGGACGTGTTGTAATTCCATCATTTGCAGTAGGTAGAACACAAGAAATTTTATATGAAATTGATAAAATAAAAGAAACTCATAAAGATGATGCTGAATTTCAAAGAAAATATGAGCAATTAATGAAAACACCAGTTTTTGTTGACAGTCCATTGGCAATTTCAGCAACAGAAATTTTTAAGAAAAATACAGATTTATTTGAAGAAGAAGTTCAAGAAAAATTGAAACATGGAGATCATCCGTTAGAATTTCCTGGATTGCAATTTACACCAACAGCAGATGAATCCAAAGCTTTAAATGAAACTTATTATCCATCAATTATTATTTCTGCAAGTGGAATGTGTGATATAGGAAGAATTAAACACCATTTAAAACATAACTTGTGGAATCCTGCAAGTACAATTTTATTTGTTGGATATCAAGCTCCCGGAACATTAGGAAGAACTATTGTTGATGGGGCAGATAAAGTAAAAATATTTGGTGAAGAAATATCTGTAAATGCAAGAGTAGAATATATTGAAGGATATTCTGGACATGCTGATCAGGAATGGTTACTAAACTTTGTATATTCATTTATAAATAAACCAAAGCATATATTCCTTGTTCATGGTGAGGAAGATAGTCAAGAAGTATTAAAAGGTTTAATAGAGGCTAATGTAAAAATTCCTGTAACCATTCCAAGTTTTGGAGAAAAATACGAAGTAGCTGAAATTCCTCAACTACAAGAATGTGTTGAATATTCTAAGAAGATTGAAGAACAGTTCTTAAGATTACAAATATTAGAGAAATTAGATAAGATTAAAGATGAAATTAATAATATGACTCAAACTGTTAAGGAAGAAAAATTGATGAAAGAAAATCCAAATACAGAAATTGAGAAATTAAATGACAAAGTGAAAAAACTTGAGGAACAAATAAAAGGATTAATAGAATAAAATATTATGTTATTGTTATATCTTAAGGAGGAATAAATAAGTATGGAGACGAAATATTTTAATGATGCTATTATTGGAAATAAAAAAATGACAGTTAGTTTTTCAAAAAATGGAGAATTATTAAGATTATTTAATCAAGCACCTGATTACAAACAGTTCTTTGAATTTTTTCATACAGGAGTTAAGATAAATGATTCAGCATTAATATATTTGCACAATGATATAAATAATAATTTCAGACAATTTTATATAGATGGAACTAATGTGTTAACAACAGAAATCATTAATACTTATTTTAATTTGAAAATCACACAAATTGATTTTGTGTTAATGAAGGAAAATTTGTTAGTTAGAAGATATCATTTTGTAAACAATAATAATATTGATTTGAATTTGAACTTTTTAACATATTCAAAATTATTTACTAATATAAACAATGATGCTTGTGGTTTAGTAAAAGATGATGCATTACTTCAGTATACACATGATTATGCTGTATGTACTTTTGCTAAAGAAAAAATATCAAGTTATCAAATAAATAATGCAGCAGAATCAATAATGAGTGGCTCAGTTTATGGAAAAGATTATGTGGGAATGTCACCAGATTCAAGTATTGAATATGATTTAGGGGTATTGAAACCTGGCGAAGAAAAAATATTTAATTTGTATATATATGTAAATAATAATGAAGAAAAAAATATGTTAAATGAATTAGATCTTGAAATTGAAAGATTTAGAAAGATTGATTTGAAAAAAGAATTAGAAGATACTAAGAAATATTGGAGAAAATATTTAAAGGATCATTCTAATATTGATTTTAAAGATAAAGAATCATTAAAAAAAATATATGATAGAACTATATTATTATTTCCTCTTTTAATTAATGAAACAACGGGTGGAATATCAGCAGGAGTAGAGAGTGATGAATATAAAACCAAATGTGGAAGATATTCATATTGTTGGCCAAGAGATGCAGCTTTTATAACAGAAGCTTTAGATGAAATTGGTATGACAAAAGACGCTGAAAAATTTTATAAAGTTTTTTGTAAGATGACTCAAGGCAGAAATGGTGGCTGGGAGCAAAGATTTTATACAGACGGAAGATTAGCACCATGTTGGGGATATCAAATTGATGAAACGGCAAGTGTTGTTTTTGGTGTATTTAGACATTATCAAAAAACTAAGAATGTAAAATTTTTAAAAGATTGTTTGAAAATGTGTGATAATGCAATGGATTTTATAGAGAAATATGTTGATGATGTTATTAATGAGAAGTACGAGTTGCAGAAAAGTTATGATTTATGGGAAGAGTATGAAGGAATTACTTTATATTCTATGTCTGCAGTTTTTGGGGCATATTCTGCTATACTTAAAATTTATGCTGAAGTTAAAGGTGAATATACAAATAATAGATTAAAAATTGAAGCAATTGAGAAGAGAAAAAAGATTTTTGAAAAACGTGAAAGAGAAGTTAAAGAATACGTTTTGAAGAAATTTTATGATGATGATAAAAAGAGCTTTGTAAGAAATACTGATGATAGACGTTTGGATATTAGTATTTTAGGAAGCGTTGTTCCATTTAATGTTTTTTCTTGTAAAGAGAAGAAGTTTTTAAATACTATTGAGAGAATGAATATGACTCTTAGAACATATACTGGTGGTTATATTCGTTATGAAGGTGATACTTATAATGGTGGATATAATCCATGGGTTCTTGCTAATTTATGGATGGCTAATTACTATATAGAGGCTGGTGAGAAGAAGAAGGCTAAGGAATGTTTTGATTTTGTTGTTAAGAGTGCGTCTCCTTATGGTTTACTTGGAGAACAGGTCAATAATGAGACAATGCAACCTTCTTGGATAATTGGACTTACTTGGTCTCATGCAATGTATGTTATAGTTGTAAATAGACTTAATGAGCTAGGACTTATTTAAAATAATTTGAACATAATAGTCAGCCAGGGTACTAAAAAATAAAATTTGTTTACCTTGTTTCGTGGTTTAGAAGTTCTAGTGAAAATCAATCAGCGCCCTCATTGCTGTGAGATTCCCTAATTGATTTTTTTAAGAACTTCTACTACCACTTTCACTGCGCAACAACTAATTTTATTTTTTAGTACTCTGGCTGTGTATATAGTTTGAGAAATGTATTAATTTAGATTGGAGGATGTTAATGGCTAAAACAAACACTGTTTTTTTCTGCAATGAGTGTGGATATGAGTCAGCAAAATGGCTTGGAAAGTGCCCAGCATGCAATGCTTGGAATACTTTTGTTGAAGAAAAAGTTGTAAAACAGGGAAATAATAAGACTGTTGTTAAAAAGACTGTTACACCAGTTTCTTTGAAGTCAATTGAAAAAATAAAAATCTCCAGAATAAGTTCTGGATTTGATGAATTAGATAGAGTTTTAGGCGGAGGATTTGTAAATGGTTCATTGACTTTACTAGGTGGTGAGCCTGGTATTGGAAAATCTACGCTAATCTTACAAATTTGTGAGAAATTCAAAACTGATGGAAAAGTTTTATATGTATCTGGAGAAGAGTCTGCTGAACAGATAAAAATAAGAGCTGATAGATTAGGAATAAATAGTGAGAATATTATGTTTTTGGGTGAAACAGATATTAATGCTATTGAACAAACTATAGAAGATATGGATCCAAAACTGGTTATAATTGATTCTATTCAAACTATGTATTCTGATGATATAACATCTGCACCTGGGAGTGTAAGTCAAGTTAGAGAAATTACTTCAAGAATAATGAAAATGTGCAAGATGAAGGGGATTACTACTGTAATAATTGGACATGTTACTAAAGATGGTACAATTGCAGGTCCTAGAGTTTTAGAACATATGGTCGATGCTGTACTTTATATAGAAGGTGAGAGATATTTTTCATATAGGATTGTTAGAGGTGTAAAAAATAGATTTGGTTCTACTAATGAGATAGGTATGTTTGAAATGAGAAATGAAGGTATGGTTGAAATTACAAATCCGTCAAGTGTTTTACTTACTGATAGAGAGGACAATCCTGCTGGTTCTGTTATTGTAGCTAGTTTGGAAGGAACACGACCTATTTTAGTCGAATTACAGGCTTTAACAAGTACAACAGTTTTTGGAATGCCAAGAAGAACAGCTAATGGTATAGACTATAACAGAGTAACTTTATTAATTGCTGTATTAGAAAAGATTGGTGGAGTTAATCTTGGAAATCAGGATGTTTATATGAATATAGTTGGTGGCATCAAGATTAATGAACCAGCACTAGATCTGGGCGTTATTTTATCAGCAGCGTCTAGTTTTAAAAATATTAGTATTCCAAAAGATGTTGCGGTTATTGGTGAGGTTGGTTTGACTGGAGAAATTCGTTCAGTTAATATGATTGAAAAAAGGCTTAAAGAAGTTGAAAAAATGGGACTTAAGAAATGTATTATCCCAGATTCTAATAAAAAACTATTGAAAGAAAAATTCAAATTAGATATAATAGGCTGCAAGGATATCATTGATGCTATGAAGTATTTAAAGTTAAAATGATACTTTTAATAAAGACGAATATGAAAGAGAGGATACTATGGAAAAATTTAAAAAGATACTATTGATTGTAATAACATTAATATTAGTTGTTGCCATTGTATGGGTAACTGTAAATTTTGCAATGAGCAAAGTTGATAATAAAAAGAATCCTGTTGTTACAATGGAAGTAGAAGGATATGGAACTATAAAAATAGAGTTATATCCAGATAAAGCTCCTAATACAGTTAAGAACTTTATTAGATTAGCTCAAAGAGGTTATTATGATGGAAAGACATTTACAGATATAGAAGATGGATTAATTCGTGGAGGATTAACACAAACAACTAATGACAGTGGAAAAACAGTTGAAGAGGGACCAAAAATAAGTGATTTAAGAGATTTAGCTGATGGAGAGACTGATAAAGAATATGAAATAGAAGGTGAATTTATTGAAAATGGTTATAATGATAATACATTGTCTCATCAAAGAGGTGTAATTTCAATGTATAGAAAAACATATAGCCAATATCAACAAGAAATGGCAATGCTTCAAATGACTGGATATGCAAGCTATGCAGATACATTGTTAACAGAATTTTATGATTCTCAAAGTGCTGGTTTCTTCATTTTAACAGCAGATGAAACTGGATTTGATGGAACATATACAGCTTTTGGTAAAGTAATTGAAGGTATGGATGTTGTTGATGCAATTTCAAAAGTTGAGTTGCAAAAATCAACAGATGATAGTGGAAATGAAACTACTACAACTAAACCTGTTACAGCACCTGTTATAAAAACAGTTACAGTTGATACAGATGGCGTTGATTATGGTATGCCTGAAATCAGAGATGTATTTGATTTTGATTCGGTATTTAATTTAGTTATGCAAAACTATATGCAATCCTCAGGAACAACTTCATCATATTAATAATGATAAGGGAGTTTTTATATGTTAAGAAAAGAAAATGGTGTTACATTTATTCTTTTAGTAGTAACAATGGTTGTGCTAGTTATATTAGGTACTGCGGCAGCGGCTGCAGGAATATCTACATATAAAGAATCTAAAGTTAAATTATATTTAAAAGAAATGGATGCAATAAAAGAAAAAGTTAGTTTGTATGCTGAAAAAGCTGAAGTGAATAGTAATTTAGATTTGGCTAATTTAGGAACACCAGCAGAGGATAAAGAGGCTTCTAGATATATTTTAGAAAAAGTTGTTGGTGCTTCTGAAGATAGTTACGAAGATTATAGATATTTAGTTGCTAGTAATGTTGCTTCAGAGTTAGGGTTGGAGAACGCTCAAAAAGATATTGTTATAAATATTAAGACCCAAAAAGTTTATTCAATTATACCAGTTCAATATAATAATGAATTATTTTATTCAGCAGATGACTTAAGGGATAGTTTAAAATAAAAATGGAAGATGTACTGAATCAAAATTTTTTGATTAGGTATTAGGTAGATTGGGAATGAACTCTGTATTATACAGGGCTCATTCCTTTTAATTTGCCCTTTATTTAGCTATATATTAAAGAAAAAGCTTGACAAATCAACTAAAATGTTGTAAAGTATATTAGCATTACAAAAAAGAGGTGATTATCTTGGATAAAAATATTAAAATAAGTATTCTTTGTCAGATTTATGGCAAATTATTAACTGAAAAACAATATCAAGTTCTTGATGATTACTATAACAACGATTTATCTCTTTCTGAAATTGCAGAAAATCTTAATATAACAAGACAGGCAGTTAGAGATAATATAAAGAAGGGGGAAAATAAACTTTTCGAATATGAAGAAAAGTTAAATGTTATGAAAAAGACAATGGAGCAAGAAGAAAAAATTGCGATCGTCTTATCTGAAATAGCAAAAATTCAATCTAAATCTTCAGATAAAGAGGTTGGAAAAATATTAGAACACATTCATAATGTCTTAGTAAGTGAATAGACTTCTTAGCTTGAGTAGTGTAAATTCATAAGACAAAAGGAGGGAGAAAGATATGGCTTTTGAAGGTTTATCATCAAGACTACAAGAAATTACAAGAAAATTAAAAGGTAAAGCAAGAATTACAGAATCTGATTTGAAAGAGGTTTTGCGTGAAGTTAAATTTGCTTTGCTGGATGCTGATGTTAACTACAAAATTGTAAAAGATTTTGTTAAGGTAATTGAAGAAAAGGCTTTGGGTCAAGATGTTCTTAAGTCATTAACTCCAGGACAACAAGTAATCAAAATAGTTAAAGACGAATTAGTGGAATTATTGGGAGGAGAGAGTAGTAAAATTAATTTTACTTCAAATCCACCAACTATTATAATGCTTGTTGGTCTTCAAGGTTCTGGAAAAACTACAACAGCTGGAAAACTTGCAAACTTAATTCGTAAACAAGGAAAAAATCCTTTATTAGTTGCATGTGATGTATATAGACCTGCTGCTATAAAACAGTTACAAGTTGTTGGAAAACAATTAAATGTACCTGTTTATGCAAATGAGCAATCTAAGGATGTTGTAATGATTGCAAAACAAGCTATTAATGTAGCTATGTCAAAATTAAATGATGTTATTATTTTAGATACTGCTGGTAGACTTCATATTGATGAAGAATTAATGCAAGAACTTAAAAATTTAAAATCTAGTGTTAGACCACATGAAATTTTGTTAGTAGTTGATTCTATGACTGGTCAAGATGCTGTTAATGTTGCTGAAAGCTTTAATAGTAACTTAGGAATAGATGGTGTAGTACTTACAAAACTTGATGGTGATACTAGAGGTGGTGCAGCGTTATCTGTAAAAAAGGTAACTGGAAAACCAATTAAGTTTGCTGCTACTGGTGAGAAATTGAGTGATATCGAAGAATTTCATCCTGATAGAATGGCATCAAGAATATTAGGAATGGGTGATGTTTTATCAATTATTGAAAAAGCAGAAGAAACTTTTGATGAAGAAGAAGCTCTTAAAATGGAGAAGAAACTTAGAAAGCAAAAGTTTGATTTAGAAGATTATTTAGCTCAATTAAGACAAGTTAAAAAAATGGGTTCTTTTTCTTCAATATTGAAAATGTTACCTGGTATGGGAAACTTAAAAAATATTCAAATTGATGATAAAGAATTTGACAAAGTTGAAGCTATGATTTGTTCAATGACATTGGAGGAAAGAAGAAATCCAAAGATATTGAATGGTAGCAGAAGACTTAGAATTGCTAAAGGTAGTGGAACAACAGTACAAGATATTAACAAGTTCATTAATTCTTTTGAAATGACACAAAAAATGATGAAGAAATTAACTAATAATAAAGGTGCCATGAAGAAGATGATGAGAGGTTTAGATGATGGTAATTTGGATATAAATGATATTACTAGAAATCTAAAATAAAGTAGTTATTAAATTTTTAATTTTAATAAATAAAGAATTTTTTGGGAGGTGAAATTTATGGTAAAAATAAGATTACAAAGAGAAGGAAAGAAAAAAGCTCCTTTCTATCATATAGTTGTTGCTGATTCAAGAAGAGCTAGAGATGGAAGAATAATTGAAAAAATAGGAACTTATGATCCAATGACAGATCCATCAACAGTTGTTTTAGATAAAGAATTAGTTGAAAAATGGATTAAAAATGGTGCAAAGCCAACTGATACAGTTAAAAGACTTATTGCTGAAGCTAAATAATTAAGTTAGGTGGTAAAAAGCATGAAAGAAATTCTAGAAACTATGATTAAGAACCTTGTTGAAGATGAAGCTTCAGTATCAATTGAAGAAATTGCTCAAGATTCAGAAATTAAATTTGAAGTTAGAGTAAATGAAAAAGATATGGGAAGAGTTATTGGAAAAAAGGGAAAAATCGCACAATCAATAAGAACAGTTATGAAAGCGATTGCCGCTAAAGAAAACAAAAAAACAAGTATTGAATTTATTGATTAGGAAAAAAATATGCAAGAATATTTTGAAATTGGTCAAATCGTTAATACGTCTGGTTTAAAAGGATTGGTTAAAGTTAATCTTTTTACAGATGATATAACTAAGATTGAAGAATTTGATAAAGTAATAATTGAAAAAAATAAAAAACAACAAGAGTATGAGATTGAAGAAGTTAAATATCATAAAAATCAAGCTTTAATTAAATTTAAGGGAATTGATAATATTGATGAAGCTGAAAAATTGAGGAATTCTTATATTAAGATACATCGAGATGATGAGCCTGAACTTCCAGAAGATACATATTATATTGTTGATTTGATAGGTCTTGAAGTTTTTTCAGATGAAGGTAATAAATTAGGAGTACTTAAAGAAGTATATCCAATTCCATCAGGGGAACACGATATATATGTTGTGGATACTGGGGAAAAAGAAATACTTTTACCAGCAATTGGCGAAGTTGTTGTAAGTATTGATATTCCTAATAAAAAGATGGTTGTACATCTTTTACCTGGATTAATATAAAGGAGATGTTAAAATGAAGTTTGATGTTTTAACATTGTTTCCAGAAATGTTCGAACCGCTAAAACAAAGTATTATAAAACGTGCTGTAGAAAAGAATCTAATAGATATTAATTTAATAAATATTAGAGATTTTTCAGAAGATAAGCACAACAAAGTTGATGATACTCCATATGGTGGAGGAGCAGGAATGCTTATGAAACCAGATGTTGTGGATAGAGCATATAATTCTATAAAATCTGAAAATGCAAAAGTTATTTATCTTACACCTCAAGGAAAAACATTAAATCAAAGAATTGTAAGAGATTTATCTAAGCAAGAACATTTAATATTACTTTGTGGTCATTATGAAGGTATTGACCAGAGAGTATTAGATAAAATTGTAGATGAAGAAATTTCAATTGGAGATTATGTTTTAACAGGTGGTGAGTTACCAGCAATGGTATTGATAGATAGTGTTTCAAGATATGTTGATGGAGTTTTATCTGATGAATCAACTGATGAAGAATCTTTTTCAAATGGTTTGTTAGAATATCCTCAATATACAAGACCAGAAATTTTTGATAATGTTAAGGTTCCTAACGTTTTGATTTCAGGACACCATGAAAATATTCGTAAATGGCGAAGAGAAAGATCTTTGGAAAATACATTCAAAAAAAGACCAGAAATGTTAGAAAATATAGAGCTAACGGAAAAAGAAAAAGTCTATATAGAAAAATTAAAGAAGGAGGTCCAAGAATAATGGATATTATTAAATCAATAGAACATGAACAACTAAAGAATAAGATTCCTGATTTACGTATTGGTGATACTGTAAGAGTACACGTAAAGATTAAAGAAGGAAATAGAGAAAGAATCCAAGTATTTGAAGGAATTATAATTAAAAAACAAGGTGGAGGAGTTAATGCAACATTTACTGTAAGAAGAATTTCTTATGGTGTTGGTGTTGAAAAAACATTCTTAGTTCATTCACCAAACGTTGAAAAAGTTGAAGTAACTAGAGTAGGTAAAGCTAGAAGAGCTAAATTATACTACTTAAGAGACAGAGTTGGTAAAGCTGCTAAGACTAAAGAAAAAGTTGGAGCAAGAATTGAAACTAGAGAAATCGTTGTTAAAGAAGAAGTTGTTCCAGGAGAATCAGAAGTTGCTGAAGATGCTACAAACGTAGCTCCAGAAACAGTTGAAGCTCCAGCTGCTGAAGAAGTTAAAGCAGAAGAAACAAAAACTGATAAAGAATAATTATAAATAAAAAATTCCTAATTTTGAATTAGGAATTTTTTTATTTTTGATTGATTTCATAGATACTGCTTTTTAAATACGGAACTAATACTTTCTATAGCTCATTGTTTGCTAAGAAAATTTAAGTTTTGCATATTATATTTATAAACTGTATAGCCTCAGTAGCTAAAGCAAGTTAAAACAGATTCGTTATTGGAGCGATTAAGCGAACCATAATGCTCTTTTTCTAAGAATAGAATATATGAATTCTTATTAAATTTCAATGGGAATATGGAGAATTTTATTATTTTATAATATAATTTATCATTATAATTTTTATTACAAAAAACATAAAACAGAGAAAGCGTCCTAAAACACTTTCTCTGTTCTACAATTACATGAAATCAGCAAAGATTTTTCTTGCGTCTTCCGCCACTTTAGCATTTGGATATTCAAGTTTCATCGTACCATCCGCACTTTTGGAATGCTTAACACCTTCTTTTTCAAGTACTCGGGCTAATGTTTCAATTTTACTAGCATACAGTTTAGCAATTTCAGGTTTCTTTTCGAGTATCTGAATTTCTAAAATTCTTCCACTCGATATAACCTTTAAAGGCAACTGTGCGCTAGAGTGAAGCGACTCCTGCTTTGTCCGTGTCCTTTCAACCTTAAATTCATCAGAAAATGCTTTGAAAAATTTCATAATTACCTCCTTAAATTATCTTGGAGGTTTTGAAACCTCCAAGTATTAAATGCTTTCGGGTTTCAAAAAATTCTTATCATACATATTATAACATTTTTAGCTATGTTTATCAATTCCTCCTTCTATAAACGCAAGATAATTCAAAAACAACTTACTATTTAAACTATCACAAATTTATTATCAGATTCAATATATATTAAATTTTCGTATCATTTTGTAATATCTAATTTTCCTATGCTACTATTTATAAAAGTAGGAATCACATTAGTAAATTCACATATAAACTCTAATCTTTGTTTTAAACTTTTTTTTAATTATAGTTCTTGTTTAATTATTTTTATTTTGATTCCATCCTTTTTTTGAGGATGATTTTCTTGCTAACGCAAAAAAAATCAACCAGATTTTTCTGATTGATTTCATATCTTCCGTTTCAAACTAAAAGTTCGAACAGAAACGTCAATGGAGCGAATAAACAACAGGTTACGAACTGAGTTCTCTTTCTAAGAATATCATATATGAATTGTTATTAAATTTCAATGGGTGTATGGGAAAAAATGCCTAAATATAGTATAATTAAAATAGATTTGTATCATTGAAATAATGATTTTTTTTGTTGAAGCTTCTAAGAAGATGAAAAAATTGAACTATCTAAATTTAATGCGGATAGTGTGACTATGATGGGATTAGATGAAACCAATATTACTGGAATAAATGTAACTTTAACCAATAATTCAAAATATACTTTAATTAAGATTTCTTCTTTCCCAAAAATCAAAATTAAAAAATTTCTTATTTTAAAATAGAAGATGAAGATTATATTTCTATTACGGATATGCTTAAATCTAAAGATGGTAATTTCTTCGTATCTGATTGGTTGAGAAATAGAAATACTATCGAATTTTTAGGTATTTGGGAAGAAATTATGATGTTGAATTACCTGAAGATGCTGAGGTAGTTGATTGCCCTAGTAATTCAGCACCACATGGTGTATTTAGAAGTAATAAAATTATTATTTCTAATCCAAGAATAGTAACAGATGATATTGCAATGGAATTGTATTTAAAATCTGATTTACCAGAAAAAACCTATTATAAAGCCATGGCTGGGTGTGCAGTAAGAGGATATATGAATACAGCATTAAAGATTTTTGAAGATAAAGTTAATAAAGAAAATGTTAGATTAGTTACTTTAGAATTTGAAGACTTTTGTAAACAAGGTACTGAAAAGCAATTTGATGAAAATAAGCATTTAAATGAACAAACTAGATTTATATATAACAAATTAAAAAAATTATTATAGGAGATTTTAGAGTATGGATAAAACAAAAAAGAAATTAGTAAAAGATATTGTATATAAGTTTGCTGAGTTATCTAAAATAACGGATACAAAAATGTGTGATAATTTAGTTGAAAAGTTATTGAATCTTGATACTGATGATTCTATTGATACTATATTAGTTTCTTTAAATAGTTTATTAAATAGAAAAATCTTATCTGTTGATGATATTCTTTCAAATGTTAACTTAATATTATCTCTGAATCCCGATAAATATCATTCAGCAGATGATTTGATTGCAAGACTAAACTGGATTAAAAGTATGAATTTAGAGTATCCTAAAATGCCATTAGCAGAAAATCATAGATTAGTACTTGAAGCCTTTGATAGATTTAATGAGTTAATTAAGACAAATTTTGATTGTTTTTATACTGGCGGTTTAATGGGATATTTAGCAACAGAACATTCTTTAGAAAGATATCACGGAGATTTAGATTTGTTTATAAATGAAGATCAATTATTTGCCTTATATGAATTAGTACAAAATAGCGATGACTTCGAATTTGTAAGTAATATGAATCATAAAGAAGTTAATGGTCATGAATATAAAGTTACATATAAAGATACGCCTATGAGCATTGGATTATTTTTATTTAGCAGATTACCTAATCACGAAATTGTATTAAAGGAATATTATTATCCAAATCAGGATTCAAATCAAGATTTGTATGTTGATGAACATCACCTTTCTGGTAAATATGCATCTATGATGTTTTCAAATCAAATAAGAGAACATAATGGAACTTTTTATAAAATGCAAACATTAGAAAGCATATATAATTCTAAGAAAAATTCTAGACCTAAAGATAGATATGATGCAACTATAATACAAGATTTTGTTGACAAACAAATTGATTATAAATTAGATACTGAAAAACAAGATAATTATGACATTAATCATCAAATAGCTATAAATTCTGTGGTACAGCAAATGGAAGAAACTATTAAAAATCCTATAAATAAGCGGAGATAAAAAAGACCATCGGCAATTTATATATTGAATTATAATAGAAAATTATTTTTAAATTTGGGATTTTAAGGGTTCCCACATATGGTCAATGGGGACGGAGTTTTTTGACAACCATACAATTGACAATACAAAAAAAAACTCACGAACTTTTTAGTTCGTAAGTTGATTTCAAATGGAGCGGGTAGCGAGAATCGAACTCGCGCGACCAGGTCGGAAGCATGGCATTCTACCACTAAATTATACCCGCACTTCATGTATATTATAATATATTTATTTGTTTTTGACAAATAAATATTAGAAATTTTACTAATGTGTAGAAGTGATTTGTATTGAATACTTATAAAATATATGTATGAATATACTTAAACGGTTGAAAAATTGAAAACTTATGTAAATGATAGTATAATATAATTATGTTGGGATGTACCAACTAAAAATATATTTATGGAGGTGCCAATATGGCTAAGAAAAACAAAGAACGGACAACAAAGAAGGTAATGGAAATTGCAAAGGATCAGATCCGGGATTGCAAGAAATTGCAGATGGACAATATCATTTTCCCTAAGTGGGATGATCTTGGTTTACTCGGATTGATTTTCCGACAGGATGTTAAAACCAAGGAACAGCCTGATGGCTGTATCTATGATGAAGCAACTTACCGCGTGGTGATGAGAGTTATTAACGGTAAGGTGCTGATGACAGGTGGACGTCCTGATGCGTATACTTGGAAACATCAGAAGGTTGAAAGTAGCAAAAATGTGAGATTTATTGGTTGCAATTCTGCTGAAGCACTGATTAATCTGTCTGGAATGCTGGAGACTATCTCTGACGTCGAAGAGAAGAAAATGTTTGCAGATATGTTCTGTAACATGAAAAAGGATTTGCTTCTTGTTACTTCTGCAGAGGAAAGTAGACGTTGTGTCGAAATCACTCCTGATTTGTATGTGGCTGGAATTACTAGTTGCGTCGATGAGTGGATGGAAGTTGATTCCAATGGTGAGGCAGAAGAAACTCGCCTGAATGTTGGAGATTTTCTGATTGTGAATGAAGCTGGAAACAGTGTTTATTGCATCAGAAGAGAAGAGTTTTTGGAAACTCATTCTTTGTAAAAATGTAAAAACTCCACAGCACTAATGCTGGCAAGAGGTATCTTGTAAAAATTAGAATATGGCATTCCGAAAGGAGTGCCATATTTAATTTATTTAAATAATTGTTGGATAGATATATTAAACATTGATTTATGAGGTAATGTATGATAGAATAAAAAAACTAAATGATAAGGAGGGTTTGTAGTTTTGTAACTATTAACATGCTAGGAATAATTTCCAAAACCGAGCAGGAGGAAGAACGATGAAGGCTGGTAAAAAAGATTATTTTGAAAAACATTCTCGAGCAGTCGAAGCTTTTTTGGCTGGAGAAAGAGAGAATTCGCTGATTTGTACAAATGATACAATAGCGAAGAAATTGGAGAAACGGTTTAAGGTTACTTTAAAGAGAGTAGAGACTGTGAATTCGAATAAGGGTTTGTTTATGTTTGAGATTATCGAATAATCAGATAGAATCGTAACCTTTCATTTATATTTGAAGTGGCGGGCAATGTGAAAGTTGCTCGCTATTTTTGTGATGTGTAAAATAAAAAAAGACTTACTTTTGTAAGTCTTTTTGGAGCAGGTAGCGGGAATCGAACCCGCATAGCCAGCTTGGAAGGCTGGAATTCTACCATTGAACTACACCTGCAGTTTTATCTGCTAATTTTAAAAATATTAAATGGAGCAGGTAGCGGGAATCGAACCCGCATAGCCAGCTTGGAAGGCTGGAATTCTACCATTGAACTACACCTGCATGTTTCCCCTGACAAGTATAAATTATAAAGTAGTAATTGAGATTTGTCAAGAGTAATTTTGAAAAAAATCATTATTTTTATTTATGTTTTTTTAAAACAAGGAAAGACAGCCAGATGGCTGCCTTCCTATAAGCATAAGATATTAGATCTTTGCTTTTAACAATTAGCAACTACGATTGCTTCAAAAGGATGTAACTGCTTTTTTGTTTGAGTGTTTTGACTCTGAGTTGTAAAGATTACATGTCGGAATTTAAAGTTGTCTGAAATAGGAATTGCTTGTGTTGTATCGCTAAAGTTTACAACAACACGATAGATTGCTTTTTTCCATCTGCGTTCGAATACTACAACATTATTGCTGTCGCTGATAAATTTATAACCAGCTTTTGCAAGCAATGGAAATTGGTTGTGTGTGTGTCCGATTTTTCGATAGAATTTGAGCAACTTCTTATCTCTGTGTCCCCAAGGATATGTTCCACGGTTCCATGGATCTTTGTAGCCGAAAAGACCAACTTCGTTTCCATAGTAAACACAAGGGTTACCAGGTAAGAAGTAGAGTAGTACTAAAGCGGCTTTTAACATTTGTTTGGCTTTTTTATAATCAGCTCTGCTAAAGCGTTGAAGCTGTTCATATTGCCATTCACGGCCATGATCGCCAATGTCCCAAACCCATTCATATGCATTGAGCATCATTCCATTACCTACAAGAGAAGTGATTGGTCTAGGAATGTCGTGTGTTCCTAAAGCGTTCATTGCTGAAAGCATGGCTTCTCTTGGATACTCATGATAGATTTCTCGTGTTACGTATTTAAAGCTTGCAGTATCTTTAAAACGTGTACATTTGATAATCGCATCAGTAAATGGATAATTCATAACGCTGTGGAGTGATGTGCCTAAGAGATAATTTCTTTTGCCTTCGAATTTTCGAATAGCATTTTCCCAAATTTCTCCCATAACGAATGCATCTTTTTTGCAACGTTTTGCACATTTTACTAACATTTCCAAGAAGAAATCAGGTAATTCATCTGCTACGTCAAGTCTGAGACCATCGATGCCCCAGCTAAACATTGTTTCAATGACACCGCCTTTTCCAAAAAGAAATTCTTGCCATTCTTTGCAGTAAGGATCACATTCAGGAAGAGTGTGGAACCCCCACCAGTATGCAAAGATGCTTATAGGATCTTTTTTATACCAGTGGTAATACTTTGACTGCGTTCCAGAATATGCTCCTGGTTCAGGATAGGTTGAGTAGGAGTTGAAATAAACACTATCATTTCCAGTGTGATTGAATACTCCATCAAGAAGAACTCTCATTCCAAGATTGTGAGCTTTTCTACAGAGTTCCTTGAGATCATCAATACATCCGAGATATGGATCCACATTTTTATAATCTGCAGTGTCATATCTGTGATTTGATTGACTTTCACATACTGGTGTGAGATAGATAATTTTTACTCCAAGTTTCTTAATGTACTGAAGGTGATTGGTGATTCCTTTGAAATTTCCGCAGAAAAAGTCTGTGTTGGTAATTTGACCTTGTTCATTTGGTTTCCAATCGGGAATGTCATTCCAGTTTTCATGAATTGTACGACGCTTTCTTTCAAATACGGGTACACTTGGATCTCGGGAGAATCTATCTACCATGATTTGATACATGATAGCTCCTTTAGCCCAATTAGGTACTCTGAAAAGTGAACTTGTAACAGTAAATTCCATCCAAGGCATATCGCTATTTGTGAGGATAACATTGTTGTCACTCAGCTTAATATAGCTGGTTTTACCGTTGATGTCGAGTTTAAAACAGTAAAAATACAGTCCTGTTCCAAATTCAAAGTGCACATTTTCTGTGAGAAAAGTGCTGACATTGTTTTTAGTTCCTATATAGTTCAAAGAAATTTCTTTTCTTTGTGGACTGTGGTACTTTTGCAAGATTAATGTCACATGTTCAGCAAATCCTAATTCGTTAGAAAGGCATACATTAAACCGATATGTTTTTTCTTTTGAAATCTCAGTTAATTCGGTTACCCGAATCTTTAAGTCTGAACTAACATACATAATAAAGCCCTCCTTCATTGTGCATTGTTAATAAAATTTCATAGTGCCATTTTATGACGATTTTCGACAAAAGTCAACATGGTTTACAAAAGTCTAATAATGTAATAAAATAGATATGTATTTAGGAGAAAATTATGGAAAAGTTGATATCACATTCAGAGAATGAAACTAAGTTAATAGGAAAAAAGTTTGCAGAAAAATTAAAAAAAGGTGATGTTATTGTACTTACTGGAGAATTAGGATCTGGTAAAACAAAATTTACAGAAGGTGTTTTAGAATATTTTGGATTAGAGAATGAAATATCTAGTCCTACTTTTAATATTGTAAATGAATATATAAGCAAGAATATAAATATTTATCATTTTGATGTATACAGGTTAGAAGATGAAGATGAGTTTTATGCCATTGGTGGAGAAGAATATTTTGATAAAGGTATTTGCTTGATTGAATGGGGAGAAATGATTGAAAGCGTGTTACCAAAAAAATATATTCATATTACTTTTAATAGAAATTATGAAAATGATGATTCTAGAGAGATTGTGCTTGAATGTATAGAAAAATAATTTGGAGGATTTTATGAAGATTTTAGTTGCTGATACTTCTAGTAGTGTGTGTTCAGTTGGAGTATTTGAAGATAATGTTTTAATAAATAAAAATGAATTAGATAATGGTAAAACTCATTCAGAAAATTTTATGCCGTTAGTAGAAAAAACTTTGAATGAAGCTAAATTGAAGTTAGATGATATTGAATATCTAGCTGTTGTAGTTGGACCAGGTTCTTTTACTGGAATTAGAATAGGTGTTGCAAGTTGTAAAGCAATGGCTGAGATAAAAGGATTAAAGGTTGTACCAGTTTATTCATTAGATTCAGTGGCAGCAAATGAAGTTGAAAATGGTAATGTAATTTGTTCAATGATTGATGCTAGAAATAATCAAGTATATTGTGGAATATATGATAATAAAATTAATAAATTAGAAAAATACATGGCTGATGATATTGAAAATGTATTATTAGTTTTGAATAAATATGATGATATTGTATTTGTTGGAGATGGTGCTGGTTTACATGAAGATATGATAAGAGAAAAAATGGTTGGTAAAAAGATAGTTTTTTCTAGCAATAATAAACAAAATGCTGAGAGTTTGGGGATAATTGCTTATAAGAAAATAAAAAATGGTGAATTTACAGATCCTGATTCAGTTGTACCAGTTTATTTAAGAAAGTCTCAAGCGGAGAGGTTGAAAGATGCAAAAGAAAATTCTTAAAATGAATGAAAAATATTTAGAAAAATTAATAGAAGACTTGAATCAATTTGATGAGTTTTGGAATGAGAAAATTTTAAGAGATGAGTTTAAAAATGAAAATTCTGAATATTTTGTTTTAGTAAATGAAGATGATGAACTATGTGCTTTTGCTGGATTATGGTTTAATATAGATGAGGCTCATGTGATGAATATTGCAGTAAGGAAGAATTTTAGAAATAATGGATTGGGTTCAGAATTTATGAAATTTTTAATTGATAGAGCCAAACAAAAAGAAAAGGTGTGTATTACATTAGAAGTCAGAGAAGATAATATTCCTGCAATTGCTCTTTATAAAAAATGTATGTTTGAGGAACTAGGAAGAAGAAAAAAATATTATAATAATTTAATAGATGGAATTATAATGACGAGATATTTTAAAAACTAGGTGTTTTTAAAATATCTTTTTTTGGAAAGAATAGTTATATGGTCTTGCATAAAAATGTTGTATGATATAAAATTTGTTTGTGAAATTACATAAGAGAAATGATAAATGTGGAGGAATAATTTACGAATGAGAAAGATAAATGAATTAAGTTATAAAGATTTAAAAGATGTTTGTAATCCTAATATGTTTAAATTTGAAAAAATAAAAGAGGTTGCTGATACAACTAATTTAGTTTATGGACAGGATAGAGGAATTAAAGCTTTAGAATTTGGTGTAAATGTTGATTTGAAAGGATATAATTTATACTTAGAAGGTCCAGCTGGAGTTGGAAAGACAATGTATACTAAGAAGTTTTTGCAAACTAGAGCTTTAAAAGAAAAGATTCCTAATGATTGGTGCTATATTTATAATTTTGATGATCCCAATGAGCCAATAGCAGTGTCTTTACCTGCTGGTCAAGGAAAAATTTTTCAAGAGACAATGGATTCATTTATTAGAAATATAAGAAGAGATATAAAGAAAACATTTAATAATGACGAATTTGAAAAAGAAAAAAAGGTTATTAAGCAAGAATTCGAAACTAAGAAAGAAGCTATTTTAGCTAAATTAAATGATAAAACATTGAAACAAGGATTCCAAGTAAAATCAGCGCAAAATGGTATTTATATGATGCCTGTTTATGAAGGAAAAACTGTTGAAGAAGAGGAATATGAAAAATTACCTTTAGAAGTTAAGAGTGAATTTGAATCTAAATCACAAGTTGTTCAAGAAATGATTTTTGATACTTTATCAGAATTAAAATTGATTGAGAATAAAGCTGATAAGAAGATTGATGAATGGCAGTCAAATGTTGCTTTACTTACGGTTAATATTCATATTAATAATGTTAAATCAAATTATAAAAGAAATAAAAAAATTAATACATTTTTAGATAATGTAAAGAAAGATATATTAAAAAATATAAATACATTTATGATGCCTGAATCTGCAAATGATTCAAAACAACCAGTTCCACCTCAAATGAAAGCAATGCAAAATAATGAGCCTTGGTTAAACTACCGAGTTAATTTATTTGTTGATAATAGCCATTTAGAGGGTGCACCAGTAATAATGGATTCTAATTATACATTTCAAAATATTTTTGGAAAATTAGAATATGAAAATCAATATGGAATAATGAAAACTGATTTTACAATGATAAAACCAGGTTTATTACAGAAGGCAAATGGTGGTTATATAATTTTCCAAGCAAAAGATTTAATTTCAAATCCACAATGCTATGAAAATTTAAAGAAGGTTTTACAAGTTAAAGAAGTAAGTATTGAAAATAATTTAGAACAACGTTCTTCTATGATGCTAGTGTCATTAAAACCAGAGCCTATTCCTTTGGATTTAAAGGTTATCATGATAGGAAATCCAGAAATATATCATACGTTATTATCATTAGATGATGATTTTAGAAAGTTATTCAAAATTAAAGTTGAGTTTGAGGAAGATGCTCCAAAGACTGATGAGAATATTGCCAAATTAGTTAAATTCGTTAGAAGTTATTGTGAACAAGAAGAGTTATTAGATATAGATAAAGAAGCAATGGCAAGAATTGTTGAATATGCTTCAAAATTATCTGGAGATAAGGAAAAATTATCTACACAATTTAGTGAAATTGGTCAAATTGTTGGTGAGGCTTCAACTTGGGCTAAACTTGATAAGTCTAAAATTGTTACAAAAAAATATGTACAAAAAGCATTTGATGAACGTATTGAGAGAATAAAGAAATATGATACAAAATATCTTCAAATGATTAAAGAAGGTGCTTTGCTTATAAATACAGATGGTTATAAGGTGGGACAAATCAATGGCTTGACTGTAATTACAATAGGAGATTATTCTTTTGGGAAACCATCAAAAATAACTGCTAATACTTATTTAGGAAAACAAGGAATTGTTAATATAGAAAGAGAAGTTCAAATGTCAGGTTCTAGCCATTCAAAAGGTGTTATGATTTTGACTGGATATTTAGGAGAGATGTTTGCTCAAGATAAAGCTTTGTCTTTGAATGCTAGTATTTGTTTTGAACAATTATATGGTGGTGTAGATGGTGATAGTGCATCAAGTACAGAGGCATATGCTATATTGTCTAGCTTGTCTGAAATGCCTATAAATCAATCAATTGCTGTTACAGGATCTGTTAACCAAAAAGGCGAAATTCAACCTATTGGAGGAGTTAATGAAAAAATTGAAGGTTTCTTCCAAATTTGTAAAATGAGAGGATTGAATGGTGAACATGGAGTTATAATTCCAATTCAAAATGTTAGAAATCTACATTTAAATGATGAAGTTATAGATGCTGTTAAGAAAGGTGAATTCCATATATATGCTATTAGTACAATAGATGAAGGAATTGAAATTTTGACAGGTGTTCCTGCTGGTAAAAAAGATAAATATGGTAAATTTCCTGCAGGTACAATTAATTATTTGGCTAATGAAAAACTTGTGAAGTATGCAAAATATGCAGAAAAAGCACAAAATATGTAAATGAAAATATGTTGAAAATGGAGCGTTATTGCTATAAAATTGCAATAACGCTTTTTGGTATTATAGAAATGTTAATGTATTGTTAGTAGTAGAGCTGAAAGGAGAAAAATGATAGAAGATAATAAAATTGAAAAATATATTGAAGAGATTAAAGTTTCTATTGATGATATTAATAATGTTTTGAAAGAAATCCAAAAGAAAAATTACGATTTAGAAAAAGAGCAATTTCAAATGAGAATGATGATAGAAAATTTAGAGTTTTTAGTTAGAAAAAAGTGAAATTTATATGCTAAATGATAGTAAATTTTATAGGAATGTGATATATTATTGACATAATAGGGAGAATTGTCTTTTCTTACTATGATTTAAAAATTTATTTTAGGAGGAGATGCTTTGAAAGTAACTGAAGAAGATATTTTAAATTTAAAAAGAATTTCTAATAATGTTCGTAAGAGTATTGTTGAGGAAGTTTATTCTGCACAATCAGGACATCCAGGTGGAGCACTTTCTTGTGCAGATATTTTGACTGTATTATATTTTAATCAAATGAATATAGACCCAGAAAAAAAGGATGATTTAAATAGAGATAGATTAGTTTTATCAAAGGGACATGCTTCAGCTGCATTATATGCTGTGCTTGCCGAAAGAGGATATTTTTCAAAAGATGAATTGAAAGGTTTCAGAAAATTAGGAAGCATGCTACAAGGACATCCTGATATGAAACATATACCTGGAGTTGATATGACAGCAGGTTCTTTAGGTCAAGGATTATCTGTTGCTAATGGTATGGCGATATCATCTAAATTGGATGAAAGAGGATTTAGGGTATATTGCATTGTTGGTGATGGAGAAATTGAAGAAGGACAAATTTGGGAAGCGGCAATGGCATCAGCTCATTATAAATTAGATAATTTATGCTTGGTTGTAGATAACAATAATCTGCAAATAGATGGAAAAGTTTCAGATGTTATGAGTGTATATCCTTTAAAAGAAAAATTTGAAGCATTTGGATTTGAAGTTCTTGAAGTTGATGGAAATGATATAGATGAACTTATTACAGTTTTTGATAAGGCCAAGACAGTAAAAGGAAAACCAACAGCTATTATTGCAAAAACAATAAAAGGTAAGGGTGTTTCATTTATGGAGGACAAAGCAGATTGGCATGGAAAAGCTCCAAATGATGAAGAATATAAAACTGCAATAGAAGATTTAAGCGCAAATGATTAAATAGGAGGAATTTTATATGAATCTTGAAAATAAAAAAGCAACAAGACAAAGTTATGGTGAAGCATTAAAAGAACTTGGAGAAAAGAATAAAGATGTTGTGGTATTAGATGCTGATTTGGCTGGTGCAACAAAGAGTGGAATTTTTAAAAAAGAATTTTCAGATAGATTTTTTGATATGGGAATAGCAGAGCAAAATATGATAGCAACTGCAGCAGGAATGGCTACATGTGGTAAGATTCCTTTTGCTAGTACATTTGCTGTTTTTGCAACTGGTAGAGCATATGATCAAATTAGAAATAGTGTGTGCTATCCAAATTTAAATGTTAAGATTTGCGGAAGTCATGCAGGAGTTACTGTTGGTGAAGATGGTGCTACACATCAAATGCTTGAAGATATAAATATTATGAAGGGACTTCCTAATATGAAAGTATTTTGTCCATCTGATGATACACAGACTAAATGGGTAGTTAATAAGTGTGCTGAGATTTCTGGACCTTGTTATATAAGAACTGCTAGATTATCTTCACCAGTTATTTATGAAAATGATGATAAATTTGAAGTTGGAAAAGGTGCTCAAATAGGAGAAGGTACTGATGCTACTTTATTTGCAACAGGTATTTGTGTGTCAGAAGCTTTAAAAGCTCAAGAAGAGTTGAAAAAAGAAAATATTGATGTTAGAGTAGTTGATATGTTTTGCTTGAAGCCTATTGACAAGGAGATTATAATTAAATCAGCTAAAGAGACTAAACATCTTATTTCAATAGAGGATCATAGTGTAATAGGTGGATTAGGAAGTATAATAGCAGATGTATTGACAGAAGAATTTCCTACAAAACTAATAAAAATTGGAGTTAATGATAGATTTGGCGAATCTGGAAAGGCGACAGAATTATTAAAGAAGTTTGAACTAGATAGTGAATCTATTGTGAATAAAGTAAAGAGTATTATGGAGTAAAAAATGGATTTAGATAAAGCAATTAATTATTTTAATGAATATACATCACATTTTAAAGTTGCAGACAATAAGGTAACAATAAAAGTTAAACATACAATGGGAGTTGTTCAGATTGCAGAATATATTGCAAAGAAATTGAATTTATCAGAAGAAGATATTGAACTTGCAAAAATGATAGGTTTGTTACATGATATAGGAAGGTTTGAACAAGCTGTAAAATATGATAATTTTGAAGATTATAATACAACAGACCATGCGGAGTTAGGAGCTAAATTATTATTTGAAGATGGATTAATCAGAAACTTTATTGAAACTGACAAGTATGATGAAATTATAAGAAAAGCTATAATTAATCATAATAAGTTTAAAATACAAGAAGGACTAAATGATAGAGAATTATTACATGCAAAAATAATTAGGGATGCTGATAAAACTGATAATTTTGTAATAAAACAATACCAAGATTTTCGTTCTTTATTTAAAGCTACTGATAAAGAGGTGGAAAAAGAAAAAATTACTGATACCGTATGGAATGAATTTTTACAAGAACGAATAGTAATTTCATCTCATAGAGTTACTAATATGGATAAATGGATTTCACATATTGCGTGGGTTTATGATTATAATTTTCCAGTTGGATTAAAATATTTGAAAGAAAATGATTGTGTTAATAAAATTATTGATAGATTAGATTATAAAGATGAAGAAACTAAAGAAAGAATGGAATATGCAAGAAAAAAAGTAAGTGAGTATATAGATAAAAAATTAGCAGAAGACTAATTTATTTGTCGGAGGATGTAATGGAAAGAAAAGAAGTAGTAGATCAATTAAATAGGGCAAATGTATATATTGCAAGGAAAAAGTATACAGAGGCTGAAAAAATATTAGATAGGCTAATTAAAGAAATTGAGCCAATAGAGATAGATAGGTATGGACGAGTACTTGATTTTAGCAATCGATTGGAATTCTTTTTATATTGTCATATGGATCAAAAAATAAATATTTCTTGGAATAGAAATTTCCTTTCAGATACATATTTAATAAAGGGAATTATTTCGTTTGAGAACAAGAACTATAAAGAAGCTATTACATTGTTTGAACAAGCTTTGAAATGGAATCCGGCTAGTATGCATATATATAATGAAATATTAGAGTCTACTATTTGTTTGAGAGATTATCAAAAGTTTGATTATTATTATGAGAAAGCTATGAAATATGCAGCAAGACCAATTGATTTAGCTATGCTTTATAAAAAGGCTGGTTATGTATGGATTGAAAAAGGACAGGATGAAATTGCATATAATTTATTGTTATACAGTAAATTGTTTTTCCCTAGAAAAGAAGCTGATAAGGAGATTGCTTTTCTAGAAAAAAGAGTTGGAACTAAATTAAAATATTATCCTGATCTTGGAACAATAGAGTATTTAAGAGAAAAAGGATTATTGTATCAGAGGCCAGATTATATAGTTTCTACGTATTTTGCATTGATTAAATCAATGCAAGATATGATGATAAAAAAAGAAGAATTTCGAACAAGAGATAATTATTTAGAATTAATTGATTATTATCATGCGTTATATTTCCATCGTCCTGGTGGGCAAATTCATTCTGCATTATTGGCGGTACAAAGGGAATATGAATTAAAGTTTCCTATTAAAAAGGAGGAAAATTAAGTGGGCTTTTTTGTTGAAAGAGAAGATAGTACAAATGGAAGAGTTATAAAAACAGGAGACAATGTAAAAGTAAAAGAAACAAATGAAAAAGGTTTTGTTATAGCGATATTGAATGACGAGTATATGATAAGTGTAAATGGTGATGTTAGAAATTACTATGAAGATGAAATTGAATGGATTGATGCATAAGGGGAGTAAAGAAATTTATGAACAGTAGAGATGGTATAATTGGTTTAGCAATAGGCGATGCTATGGGAGTACCTGTTGAATTTGTTGAAAGAGAAAAATTAATGAACAATCCGGTTACTGAGATGCTAGAAAGAGGAAGTCATAATCAATCGAAAGGAACATGGTCTGATGATACTTCTTTAACTTTAGCTACTATGGATTCAATAATTCATTGTTTTGGAATTTCAACTGAAGATATGGGAAACAGATTTGTAAAATGGATGGAAGATGCAGAATATACTGCTGGTGGAGAAAGATTTGATATAGGTAGAACAACGCTTATAGCATTATCTAGGTTTGAAAAAGAAGGGCATCCATTTGAAAGTGGATTAGCTGCAGAAGATAGTAATGGCAATGGTTCTTTGATGAGAATGTTACCAATTGCGTATTATTGTTATAGTGCACATTTGAATACAAGTGATGTATTGGATGTTGTAAAAAAAGTATCATATATAACACATGCTCATGAGGTTAGTGTGCTTGGATGTTATATATATGTATTGTATGCCATTAAATTATTAGAAGGCAGATCAAAATATGATGCTTATAATGAAATAAAAAGTGTTAGTTATTCAAACTTTTCTAAGAGTGCATTAGAATTATATAGTAGAATTTTAAAGAAGAATATTAGAGAGGTCCCTTTGGATTCAATTAGATCAACTGGATATATTGTTGATACATTAGAATCTGTTTTGTGGGTTTTACTAAATACAGAAGGTTTTAATCAGGCTGTTATTGGAGCAATTAACTTAGGTGATGACACAGATACAATAGGTGCATGTACAGGAGGATTAGCTGGAATAATTTATGGATTGAAGTCAATTAATACAGAATGGAGAATTGATTTAAGACGTTATACATATATTAGATCTATGTGTGATGAATTTGATCAAATTCTACGTTCTAGTAGTAAGAAGTTTGATAGACCTGAACCTGTATATGGAAATGAAGAAAAAGTTGTAAAAATTATCTTGGGAGATATTACTAAGTTAAATGTTGATGCATATGTTAATTCAGCAAATAATTCTTTACTTGGAGGAAATGGAGTAGATGGAGCTATTCATGCAGCTGCTGGACCAGAATTGTTAGAAAAATGTAAACACTTAAATGGTTGTGAAACGGGTGAAGCTAAAATAACTAAGGGCTATAAATCTAAAGCAAAATATATAATACATACAGTTGCACCAAAGTGGTATGAGAGCCCTAAAATGGATAAAGAAAAAGTCTTGAGAAAATGTTATGAAAATTCATTAGCATTAGCAGAGGATTTTCAGTGTGCCAGAGTTGCCTTTCCTTGTTTAGGGATGGGAATGTATGGTTGTCCTGTTGAAATAAGTGCTAAAATTGCTATTGATTTTGCGGTTGCTGAGTCAAGAAAGAAGAATCCTGGTGTTGAAGCGATTTATTTAATATGCTATGAGATGGCTGAGTATGATTTTTATATGGAATATTTTAAAGAAAAGATTAAGGAGAAGAAATAACATGGATTAAATCTGTGTTATTTCTTCTTTTTTCAAATTTTTCTATTGCAAATAAAGACTATTATTGATATTATATTGTAGTAAATAAGCAGATTTAGTCAGATTATAAGGAGATAAAAATGATTGAATTTAAAAATGTTAGTAAAGTCTATGATACTGGTACAGAAGCGGTTCACAATGCTAATTTTAAAATAGACAAAGGAGAGTTTGTCTTTTTGGTTGGATCTTCTGGATCAGGAAAATCTACATTAATAAAATTAATTTTGAAAGAAGAAGAACCAACAAGAGGAAATATAATAATAAATGGAAAAGATACAACTTTCTTAAAGCCAAAGAGAGTACCTTTTTTGAGAAGAAGTATGGGAGTTGTATTTCAGGACTTCAGATTACTTCCAGATAAAACAGTTTATGAAAATGTTGCATTTGCTATGTATATTGTAAAAGCAACGCCAAGACATATTAGAAGACAGGTGCCTATGGTTCTTTCATTAGTAGGATTGAGTGCTAAAGCTAAAATGTATCCTAATGAATTATCTGGTGGTGAACAACAAAGAGTTGCCTTAGCGAGAGCTTTGGTTAATAATCCATCAATGATAATTGCTGATGAGCCTACTGGAAACCTAGATCCTGATACAGCTTGGGAAATCATGAATTTATTAAATGACATTAATTTAAGAGGAACTACTGTTGTTATGGCAACACATGCTAAGAATATAGTTGATGCTATGAATAAGAGAGTTATTCATATTGATAAAGGCAATATAATTAGCGACAGAAAAGGTGGATACGAAGAGGTATAAATTAATATTAGTATAAGATAAAAGGTGATTAAAATGGAAGATAATAATTCAATGCCACGAACTAGGAAAAGAAAATTACTGAGCATGAGTATTTTAATTATATTAATTATTATTACTTTAGTATTGATTTTAATTTTATATGAATTACATCAAAAGAATCTTGAAAAATCAGAAACAAAAGATGATACTAATATTAGTGTTACTGGAGAGAGAAATAATTCGATAACAAATATGCAGATATTTATAAATGATGAATTGAATGATAATGAGATTCAGCAATTTAAAGAAAAAATTAGTAAATTAGATGGAGTTGCTTCTGCGATTATATATACTAAGCAAGAGGCACTTGATGAAATGAAGGAAAAATTAAAGGATAATCAAGACGTTTTAGCAGGATATGAGGGCGATAATAATATTTTTCCTAATTCTATTATTGTACAATTAAATGGACAGGCAGAAGAAAAAAATATTAGAGAAATAATAGAAAATATGAAAATAAATGGAAAAAATTGTGCTGAGAAAATAAATTTGCAAAAAGATTAAAATAAGATAAAAGGTGATTAAAAGTGAGATATAATATTTTAACCTATCACATTGGTGAAGGAATCAGAAATTTATTTAAAAATAAAAAATCAACTGTTGCATCTTTATGTATAATGATGGCAACAATGTTGATGTTTGGAATATTCTTTATAATTGGAGAAAATATTAATCATATAATGAAGACAATTGAAGAAGAACAGGGAATGCAAGTTTTTATAATTGAAGAAGCTGATAGTAAAGAAGTCCAAGAAGTTAGAGATATGATTAGTAGTATTGATGGTGTTGCTTCTGCAACGATATATACTAAACAAGATGCACTTGATGAAATGAAGGTTAAATTAAAGGATAATCAAGAAGTTTTAGCTGGATATGATGGTGATAATAATATTTTTCCTGATTCAGTTATTGTTAAGTTAACTGATTTGGAAAAGAGTGCAGAAGTTCAAGAAAAAATCTATCAAATTCAGATAAATGGAAAAAATTATATTGATGAGATTCGTAGTAGTGATAAAACTATTAATGCTTTAATAAATATTGCAAATGGTATAAAAATTGTTACAGGAGTTTTATTAGTATTGTTAATTGCAATATCTATTTTCATTATTTCAAATACAATAAAGTTAACGGTTCATGCAAGAAGAAAAGAAATTTCTATTATGAAATATGTTGGTGCAACTAATTCCTTTATACGTTGGCCATTTATAGTAGAAGGTATTATTATAGGAATAATATCAGCATTATTGACAATCTTAATTATATATGGTGGATATACATTTATTATTTCTAAGATTTTAGGAGTATTTAATAGTATTCAAGTAAATGTATCATTGTTAACATTTAAAGACATGTATCAAATGATTTTAATTGTTTACATGGCTTTAGGAATTGGAATTGGTGTATTAGGAAGTAGTATTTCTATGAGGAAATATTTGGAGGTTTAAAATTCGATTGAAAAGAATTAGGTTAAAAGTTGTTGGAATAGTATTCATGACAATGATTTTATTACTTATGTTTTCAAAAAAATCATCTTCTGATTATGTATCAAATTTGCGTGATCAACAAGCAAATTTGCAGAGTCAACTGGAAGCATCTAATGCTCAGATTGAAATAATACAATCTGATGTATCAGAATTAGTAACAGAGATTGCTGAATTAAATGATGAAATCGTTTCTCAACAATTAGAAGTTGAATTATTGCAAAATCAGAAAAAAGATTTGCAAAGTAAAATAGAAGAGACTGAGAATAATTTAAATGTAGCAATCGAAGATTATAATAAGCAAAAGTCTCAGTTAGAAGCTAGATTAGTTGCTTCATATAAAGCAGGTGATACAACATATTTGGATATGTTATTACAATCTAGTTCATTATCAGAATTTATTTCTAACTATTATATGATTTCAAAAATTGTTGCTTCAGATCAAGAGATGCTTGTAAAGATTGAAAATCAAAAGCAAGAATTAGAAATGTCAAAATTAGAATTAAAAAAGCAAAAGAAACAGTTAAATGAGACTACAGAAGAAAGTGAAAATAAAGCTGTTGCATTAGAGAATATGATTGTTATTAAAAATAATTATATTTCACAATTATCTAGTCAAGAAGCTGAATATGCAAATGATATTATTGAAATGCAAACAGAGATTAAGAAAGTTGAAGCTGAGATTTTAACTGCCGCAACATTAAATATTGGTTATGATTATGTAGGGGGAGAAATGGCATGGCCTGTTCCAGGTCATACTAGAATTACATCAAATTATGGTATGAGAACTCATCCAATAACAGGTGTTTATAAATTGCATACAGGTGTTGATATATCTGCATCAATTGGTGATTTATTTATAGCTGCAAATGATGGTGTTGTTGCTAAAGCAGAATACAATACTGCATATGGTAACATGGTTTTAATTAATCATGGTGGAGGAGTTTCTACATTATATGCTCATGGTTCAGAAATTTTAGTTCAAGTTGGACAAGAGGTAAAGCGTGGAGATGAAGTATTAAAAGTTGGTAGTACAGGATATTCTACTGGACCTCATGCTCATTTTGAAGTTAGGGTTAATGGACAATGTGTAAACCCAATGCCATATATTACTACAACTAATAATTAGTATATTTAGGAGGAAGTTATATTGAGACACATAAGAAAGAGAGAAGTTGTTATTTTATTAACAATGTCAATAGTTTTAGTTATTTTAGGAAATGCTTTTTCAGTTTTTGCTGCTACGTCATCTGAATTGAGAAATCAACAGCAAAATAATCAAAAACAAATTGATGATGCAAAAGATGAACAAGAGAAAATTAAGAGTCAAATGTCATCAATACAAAAAGAAGTAGAAAACTTAAATGCGACGATTGCAAGTTATGAAAATGAAATAGATGATTTAACAGATCAAATTGATGAAACTGCTTCTAAAATTGATAAGATGTCACAAGAGTTGGATAATAAGCAAAAAGAATTAGAAGAAAAAGAGAAGTTGTTAGAAAAGAGATTAGTTGCAACGTATAAAGCTGGTGATACTTCTTATTTAGATTTGTTACTAAGCTCAGGAAGTTTAACGGATTTCTTATCTAATTATTATTTAATAGAACAATTAAATGATTCTGATTCTAAATTAATTGATACGATAAAGGAAACTAAAGCTCAAATTGAGGAATCAAAAACTCAATTAGAAGAGAGTAAAGTTCAATTAGAAGATGCAAGAGAATTACAAAAAAATAAAAAGGCAGCATTAGATATTTCAAAAAGCGAAAAAACTCAAAAGGTTGCGCAATTATCTTCAGAAGAACAAGATTTACAAAAGAAGATTGAAGATATGCAAGCACAAGATACAGTTATCAGAGAAGCAATAAAAAAAGCTGAAGCTGCTGAAAGAGAAGCTAATAAAAATAATGGTGGAAATAGTCCTTCAAAAAATCCAGGAGGATACATATATCCAGTTCCATCAGCATATGCTAAAATAACAACTGGAATGTATTATTCAAGTGGCTCTTATCATGGTGCTGTGGATTTTGGAACGGGTGGAATTGCTGGTCAACCTGTATATGCAGTAAAATCAGGCAAAGTTGTGCTTACACAAGCATTAACAACAAGTTATGGAAATTATATTATTATAAATCATTATGATGGTACATATACATTGTATGCTCATGGTCAAGCGGGTTCAATTTGTGTTTCTCCAGGTCAAACGGTTTCGCAAGGACAACAGATTATGAAGGTAGGAAGTACTGGTAATTCATCAGGACCACATTTACATTTTGAAGTTAGAGTAAGTCCAGGAGGATATAATAATCGTGTTAATCCACTTAGCTATTTACCATAATTAAATAATCAATGGGGAGGGCGTTATAATTGCGCCCTTAATTTTTGAATAATATAATTTTATAAAAATATATAGGAGGATAAGATGGACGACGAAGATAGAAAATATATGACGAGAGTTAAAGTCATTATTGCTGTTATGATAACATTTGTTATTACATTTTGTGGTACAATATTTTTGTATGGAAAATATTTATCAAATAAGGGATTGATGATTAATTCATATAAGTCATCTGACAGTATTGTTGATCAAATTAATGCATTAAGAACAGTGATTGAAGAGAAATATAAAGGCGAGATTGATGATGATAAATTAACACAAGCAGCATTAAAAGGATATGTAGAAGGATTAGGTGATGAATATACTGAATTTTTAACATCAGATGAATGGGAAGATCTTGATTCATCATTATCTGAATTTGTTGGAATTGGTGTATATATGTCTCAATTAAAAAGTACTAATGAAACTATAATAATAGGTACAATTGATGATGATACGCCAGCTGCTAAAGCAGGAATAAAAGCGGGAGATATTATTAAAGAAATTAATTTGGAGGATGTTTCAACAAAAGGTTCAGAATATATTTCATCAAAAATAAAAGGTACAGCAGGTTCTACTGTAAAAATAAAAGTACTTAGAGGAGAAGAAGAACTTACTTTTGATGTAGAAAGAGCAGAAATTAAAGTTTATAAGATAAAACATGAAATGCTTCAAAATAATATAGGATATATTGATTTTGATTCTTTTACAGATACAAGTTACAATGAATTCAAAGCAGCATATGAGGATTTAAAAAATAATGGTGCAACATCATTAATTGTTGATTTAAGAAATAATACAGGTGGATATGTAGATTCTGCATTAAATATAGCTGATATGTTTGTTGATTCTGGAAAAGCATTATTAATTACTGAAGATAAAAATGGTAATAGATATACGCAAAGTTCAAAAAATAGTAAAGAAATTGATATGCCAGTAGTTGTTTTAGTAAATGAATATACAGCGAGTGCATCAGAAATATTAACAGGAATATTAAAAGATTATAAATTAGCAACAATAGTAGGAACAACAACATATGGAAAAGGTGTTATTCAAGAAGTATATCCTGATGTTTTAGGAAAGGATATAGGAGGAGCTTTGAAAGTTACTGTATCAGAATATTTTACACCAAACGGAAATAAAATTAACAAAGTTGGTATAGAGCCTGATGAGAAAGTTGAACTTGATGATTCTGAAAGTACTGATATTACTAAAGATACAGATACGCAATTGCAAAAGGCAATAGAAATTTTAAAAAAATAAAAAAAATAGTAAAAAAAGTATTGACAAGTGAGTCAAAATCTATTATACTATGTCTTGTCAGCGACGAGCTGACAAAATGGTCGCTTAGCTCAGCTGGGAGAGCATCTGCCTTACAAGCAGGAGGTCATAGGTTCGAGCCCTATAGCGACCACCATTTTATGGCCCGGTAGTTCAGTTGGTTAGAACGCTAGCCTGTCACGCTAGAGGTCGACGGTTCGAGCCCGTTCCGGGTCGCCAGAAACTATCTAGATTACTAGATAGTTTTCATTTTATTTTGGCTCGATAGCTCAGTTGGTAGAGCAGAGGACTGAAAATCCTCGTGTCAGTGGTTCGATTCCACTTCGAGCCACCACTGCAAAAAAAGAGTATCAATGAATTGAGAAATTTCATTGATACTCTTTTTTTATATTTTTATAAAAAAATAGTTGATATTGTTTTTTTTTATTGTTAAAATGTTAATAGATTAAGTACTAAGGAGGAAATTATGGAAGAGAACAAAACAAAAAAAACAGGTGCTAACGGGTTAATTTTAACAGTATTATTAATAGCAGCTATTGTAATTGCATTCATGTGGGTTGCAATATATAATCTAAATGATCAAAAAGCTGATTTAGAAAAACAACTTGAGTCATCAAAAAGAGATGCTGATTCAACAAGACAACAATTATTACGTATGCAAAATAAATACGGAATTACAATTGAAGATTTAGAATCAGATAAAGATGATGAAAAAGATGTAGCTAATAAAGTTGATTCAGAAGATGAAAATACAGTTAGCAATGAAGTAGAAAATGCAACAAATGAAGTTTCAAACAAAACTTCAAATGAAACAGAAAATAAAGTTTCAAATGAAGTAAAGAATATGCCTGCTCAATAATAAATTTTAGATATGTAATTTAAACTATATTATATAGAATGAAATATTTTGTATAATATAGTTTTTTTATTGAAAAAAATTTTTAAAATATTGCATAAAAAAACAAATATAGTTATAATAACAATCATGGGGATAGATGGAGGAGAATATGAAGAAAAATAGCAGAGTTATTGTTGTTGCTTTAATTATTCTTATTATTGTTGCAGCAGTTTTAGGAATATTATTATATAATAGAGAACACAAAGTTAAAGAAACAAAACAAGAAGCAAAGGAACTTGTTGAAGAATCTGTTTCAATTGATGAATTTAAGAAAAAACTGGAGGAAGCTGGTTTAAAAATAGATTTAGAAACAGAAAATACAGAATGTAATCTTATTGGTGCTAGTGAAGGTTCTTCATATATGATATCTGATTCGTTGATTCAAGTTTATAAATTTGATTTTAATAAGTCAGATGAACTTACGGTATCTAATTTGAAAAAAGCTAAAGAATCAGGCAAAGTGTTGATGCCATCTTTTAATAATTATGAATTAAAGGTTGTTTATAATAAAGGATTGATTTTAGTTAATGTTGAGGATCATCCTGATAAAGATAAAATTTTAGAAATATTTAATAATTTGTAAAAAAATAAAATCTAAGTGCTAACATGGTACTTAGATTTTTTGCATAAATGTGTAAATTATATATTGACTGAATTTTATATTTAATGTTTGGAAAATATGTGAAATTTGGCTTGTTATTATTCTTGCTTGAATTTTTGTTATATGATAAAATTTTGATATTAAAAGAAATGGGGAATGAATATGAGAAAAATTTTGATAGTTATTGTACTAACAGTACTTGTTATTTTTGGAATATATTTTGTTCAGCATAGATGGAATAATGAAAATACAGAAATTGGAATGGCTGAAAAAATAGATGAGGTAAAAGAAGAGCCGAAAGAAGACATTACAATTAATATGACGGTTACTGGTGATGTTTTGTGTCATAATACGAATTTCTTTGATGCATATAATGCTTCTACAGATTCATATGATTTTTCATATACATTTGAAGATATAAAAAAATATTTTGATAATGCCGATATTGTTGTTGGTACTTTGGAATCTAATTTTGCTGGGAAAGCTGCTGGATATAGCAATTATCCATTGTTTAATGCACCAGAACAACTAGCTACTGATTTGAAAGAGCTTGGCTTTGATGTGATGGCAACTGCTAATAATCATTGTTTAGATAAAGGTTTTTCAGGAATGGTAAATACTTTAGCTGAACTTGATAAAGCAGGAATTGAACATTATGGAACTTATGCAACAGAAGAGGATAGTGAAAAGTACTTAATAAAAGATGTAAATGGAATTAAAATAGCGTTTTTGGATTACAATTATGGAACTAATGGTATTTCTTTACCAGAAGGAAAAGAGTGGGCTATTAGTATGATTGATAGAGATAAAATAAAAACAGATATAGATAATGTAAAAAAAGAAAATGTAGATGTAGTATGTGTGAATATGCATTGGGGGCAAGAATACAGGTTAACTCCAACTGATGAACAAAAAGAATTAGCAGATTTCTTGTTTGAAAATGGTGCTGATTTAATATTAGGAAGTCATACACATTGTTTGGAACCAATGGAGAAAAGAACAGTTACTTTATCTGATGGTACTACTAAAGATGGATTTATTATATATTCATTAGGAAATTTTATGTCTGGACAAAAAGCTGATAATTCAAGGCAATCTGTAATTTTAGATATTCAGCTTACAAAGTCAGGAAATGATGGAAAGATTAGTATAGGTTCAGTTACATATACACCAATTTATATGTATAATTATTATACTTCTAAATCAGCACATAGATTTAAAATAATGGATATAGAAGCAGAAATAGCTAAATATGAGGCTGGAGATACAAGCATTGGATCAACAATGTATAATACTTTAAAAAAAGAATTACAAGGTGTATATAAAGTAGTGGGTGATGAAATTTTACCAGCTTCTAAGGAAGATGAAAAGGAGTAAATATGAAAGAAGAATTTATTAATTTATTAAGAAGTACAAATCGTGAAGGTATTGAGGAAGTTATACAATTTTTAGAAAGAACAGATTTTTATAAGGCTCCTGCAAGTACAAGATTTCATGGAAGTTATGAAGGCGGATTATTAGAGCATAGCATGAAAGTATATGAAATATTGAAACATAAAGTAAAAAATTGTTTTGTAGATATGAATGTTGGTGATGATACTTTAATTATAATTGCGTTACTTCATGATGTATGCAAGGTTAATTTTTATAAAGTAGATTATAGAAATGCAAAGAATGAAAGAGGAGAGTGGGAGAAAGTTCCTTATTATACAGTGGATGATACTATTCCTTATGGACATGGAGAAAAATCAGTTATGATGCTTACTGAATATATGAAACTTACAGTTGAGGAAAAATATTGCATTCGTTGGCATATGGGATTTACAGAACCAAAGGAATCTTATAATACTTTAGGTCAAGCTTTTAAGAAATATCCTTTAGCTTTATTGTTGCATGAAGCTGATTTGGAATCTACATATTTCTTTGATATTTAAAATAATAACAGCACTAGAACAATCTAGTGCTGTTTATGTATTTAGAAGTTTTCAGGACTTCGTAATTCGTTCATTTTTTGTTGCATGTCTCTTTGAATTTCTCTTGTTTTTTGAAAATCAAATTCATAACTAAATCCAACTTTTTTTAATATGTCTCCATCATTTAAGAATGGAGGCAAGCTAGATGTTTTTACTTCATGCATTTTTTGAGTTGATAAGTTTTGTAGTATTGTGTATTTGCCTTCTGTTCTATCTACTGAAAAATATTTCATTTTTTCTAATGTACCTCCTAATCTTTTTATAAAAGTAGAATTTGAAATAGTTTGGTTTAAATTGTGTTTGATGTTTATATCCATATATTTTATTAATATTAGAATAAAAAGTATAATTATTGTATCATAAAAAAGTTCATAAATCAAGGATAAATCCTTGACTACTAAGAACACTTGTTTTATAATTGGAGCAGGTGTTGATATGGAGAGAAAATTTTTACATATAGATGTGAATAATGCTTTTTTGTCGTGGACTGCAGTTGCAAGATTAAAGGCAGGGGAAAAGGTGGATTTAAGGACTATTCCATCAGTTGTAGGTGGAGATGAAGCAAAGAGACATGGAATTGTAGTTGCAAAAAGTAATATTGCTAAGAAATTTGGTATACAAACTGCTGAACCTTTGTATATGGCTAGAAGAAAATGCCCAAGCGTTGTTGTAGTTCCAGCTGATCATAAGTATTACAGAGAGTGTTCTGATAAATTATATAATCTTTTTTTAGAGTATACAGAAAAGGTTGAGAGATTTTCTATAGATGAGTGTTTTCTGGATTTGACAGAATATCTTAAACCAGATGAGGATTTAATAAAAGTTGGAATACAGATAAAAGAAAGAGTAAAAAGACAATTTGGTTTTACAGTTAATGTTGGTGTTTCAGATGATAAAATTTTGGCTAAAATCGCTTCAGATTTTGAGAAACCAGATAAAATACATACTTTATTTAGGTCGGAAATTAGAGAAAAATTGTGGCCTTTGCCAGTATCAGAAATGTTTTTGGTTGGTAAAAAATCTATACCAAAGCTTAATAGAATGGGAGTAAGAACTGTTGGTGATTTGGCTAATACGGATAAAGCTGTACTTATAAAAAATTTTGGCAAATATGGTTATACTATTTGGAAATATGCCAATGGTGAAAGTGGTGAGGAGGTAAATTATTTACCTGAAAAACCAAAAGGAATAGGAAATAGTATTACTTTGCCTTATGATGTAGCTAGTATTGATGAATTAGATGCTACATTAGTTGAGCTTGTTGAAAAAGTGGCATATAGACTTAGAAAAGAAGATATGCTTGCCACTGTGGTTAATGTTCAATTAAAAAACAATAATTTTAACAATTATTCTCATCAAAAGAAATTGCTTTCTAAAACTGATTCTACTAATGATATTTTGAAAGTTGCAAAGGAACTATTAAGAGAATTGTTTGTAGGTGAACCAATTAGATTGATTGGCGTTAGAGTTGATGGGTTAGTTGAAAAAGAGGAGTTTCAACTTTCAATATTTGATATAAAAGAAGATTCTAAAAATAAAAAATTAGACAATGCAATAGATCAATTAAAAGAGAAATTTGGATATGATATTTTAACTAGAGCGTCTGAACTAAAACGTAACAATAAAGATAAGTAGTGCATATATTATATTAATCTGATAACTCTAGGAGGTGCAGATATGGAACCACAAGTTACGATTTGTTGCAATAAAAGAGAAAAGAGATGTTGTTGCTTATATAGAGTTTTATATACAATAATTGGTTTATTTGCTTTTGTTATTGGAATAGTTATAGGAGCTCAAACAACAATTGTTTCAACTATTGGTGCTGTTTACTTTTATGCAATAGGAACTACTTTAGTAATATTGGCGCTTATTGCGTTGATATATATATGGTGTAGTTGTAGAAATTAATAAATTAATTTAGTGGGCTGTGTATGGTTTTACAATAAGTAGGACCATATATGGCTTTTTTGTATAATTTTTTCTAAACTTTGTACAATGAGTAAGAAAGCAAAATAATTGAAAAAAAATAGGTGTTGTGATAGAATACATTTATCTTTTTAAGGAGGATGATAGATTATGAAAAAAGATAAAATAGCAATAGTTATGGCTGCTGGAAAAAGCGAGTCAATGAATTCAAAAAAGTCAAAATTAGTACATAAATTATATGGAAAAGAACTTGTTTCTAGAGTCACAGAAGTGGCAGAAAAAGTGGATTGTGATGAGATTATTACAGTTGTTGGTGAACAAAAAGAGCAAATCATGGAAGTTCTAAAAGACAGAACAAAATATGTTGTTCAAGAAGAACTTTTAGGTACAGGTCATGCATTAATGCAAGTTATTCCTGAGTTAGAATCTAAATCAGGTCAAGTAATTGTTTTATATGGTGATGTTCCTATTATAAGAAAAGAAACAGTTGAAAAATTGATAGATAGAAATAGAAATGAAAGAGAAGCGGTTACATTACTTACAGCTATTTCTGATAATCCAACAGGATATGGTAGAATTGTTAGAAATGAAATTGGAGAAGTATTAGAGATTGTTGAAGAGTCTTTAGCAGATGAAGATACAAAGAAAATTAAAGAAATAAATTCAGGAATTTATTGTTTTGATATTGAATCTTTATTAGATGCTGTAAAAGAATTACAAGCTCATGAAAATGGTCAAATATATTTGACAGATATTATTAAAATAATGAAATCAAAAGACTTAAAGATTGGTGCTATGATAGTTGAAGATAATACTGAAATACTAGGAGTAAATGATAGAGTACAATTAGAATTATTGGGTAGAGTATTAAAAATGAGAATTAACACAATGCATATGTTAAATGGTGTTACTATTGAAGATTCTGATACTACATATATTTATGAGGATGTTAAGATCGGTAGAGATACTGTAATTCATCCCAATACAACAATTAAATCTGATTGTGTAATTGGTGAAGATTGTGAGATTGGACCTAATGCGTATATTAGAGAGAAATGCATTCTTGCTGATAAAGTTAAAATTGGTAACTGTGTTGAGATTAAAAAGACTCAAGTTGCTTATGGAAGCAAGGTTCCTCATTTATCATATATGGGTGATTGTGAAATTGGTACTGGTGTAAATATTGGTTGTGGATCTATTACATGTAATTATGATGGTGTAAACAAACATAAGACTATTATCGGAGATAAGTGCTTTATTGGTTCAAATACAAATTTAGTTGCTCCAGTTAAATTAGGTGATAATGTTTTGGTTGCTGCAGGTTCAACAATTACAGAGAATGTGCCATCTGATAGTTTAGCTATTGCGAGAGAAAGGCAAGTAGTTAAAGAAGGATGGAATAAAAATAAATAAAGAAGGAAATGTCCTATGAAAAAGAAAATATTTGGTATTATATGTGTTATTGTTATTTGTTTTGCTTGTTTTTGCTTAGGATTTTGGGCTAATAATAAATTTAAAAACAATCAATCAGAAAATAATGTAGAAAATCCAACTGGTGATGAAGGATTAATAAAAACACCAGATAGAATTATTTTTAAATATGAATCTAAATATTATGAAATAACACCTGACTATGAAAAATATTTTGAGCTTGTTGATTTGTGTAGGAATAATATTAATAGAAAGAATGATGAAAAGATTTCTGAGAATGATATTGATTCTTTGAAATCAACGGCTAAGTTTATAGAGTTTGATTATAATACTGAAAGTAAGAATTTTATTTTTACTTTAACTTCAGATATTGGAGCTATTCAAATGCAGGATTCTGATGGAGTTATAATTTCAAATAAATTGAGTAATCTTGATAAAATTGGTGAAGCTTATATTGAAGCTATAAAAGATAAGAGCGGTTATGATATGAGTAGCGAGAAGATTGATTCAATGATTCAATATCAAGCATTACCAGCTACAGCTGATTTTAAAAATGTAAAAGATGAAAAAGTATTTGTAAAAACTTTTGATTCATATGATGATTTTAATAAAATTTCTAATCAATATAATTTAAAATTTGATAGTGCAGATACTATTAAGGACAAGTTTGAAAATAGAAAAGGTATTTTAATATTATCGCAATATGATATTAAAGATTATAAAGTCAATATTGGAAATGTTAAAATTAATTTTGCAGGAAATGATTATGCAGTAGCTTCTACAGCTCCTTCAGGTTATAATGTAGATTTAATTTTAGTTAGTAAAATTGTTAATACAAATTGTATTTATTATAATTATGATAGTGTAGAATTTGTTGATAATTTAACTGGTACAACTGAAAGTATTTCTGGTGTTGTAAAGAGTAAAGATGCTGACGAGATTACAATTGCATATACTTCTAATGAATATGCAAAGGTATTAGGAAAGGTAATGTTATCATCAAGAAAACTTATTAATAAGACTGCTGATGAGGTTCAAGTAGGAGATTTTGTTACTGGTACTGCAACTGTGACTGGAATTGAAGATGGCATTAAATCATATGATGCTGAATCTCTTTCAGTTCAAGATAAAGAGGAGTATAATAGATTGCTTGAGAATGAGCTTAAGGGAAAGACGAAGATTAATACTGCGATAGTTGATTATACTACTGATGAGAATGGTTATTCTGGTAGTGTGGTATGTGCTTTGTATTATGGAGAAAATTCAAATCGACCAGATGCTTATTTTAGTGCTAATTATGATTTTACTGATAATAAAACGGAGAGTTATTTAGGAATGTCAAATCATTTGGCTAGCGATTATGGTATTCATCCTTATGAAATGGTTGATATAACTTTTTCAGAACCTATTACGGATGTTAATAAGATTTTTGTTAAGATGTTCGAGTTTATAGCAGATTAGCAAAAAAAAGAAAGTATTGCTGAAATATACTTTAAAAGTTTATTTTAGTAATACTTTCTTTTTTGAATAAATTTTTATTCAAGGATTTTGACAATATTTTGTTTACATTCCTTGTTCGCCAGGTAAGATATAATCAATAACTCCATATATAAGAGCACCAATTATAGCTGACATCCACGAGATTGAATATCCAGCGACAAAAAATTGTGTTGCATATAAAATTACTACTGCCAAAACAAAGCCTACAAATCCTTTACCAAATGCCATTGCCTGAAGACCTGTAAATTTTACTATCAAATAATCCATAACAGTTAAAACAACTGCTGCTAAAGCTAAAGACCAGAAATTATTTATTGTAAAACCAGGTGTAAAGAAGGCAGTTACTCCAAGTATAACAGCTGCAGCAATTAATCTACCAACTATTTGACCAACAACACCCATGGTAGAGGAAGTTTGTATATTTGAATTGTTATTGTCCATTTTGAACCTCCAATATAGAGCCTCTGGCTACTAATATATTCTGAAATTAAATCAGAATAAGAACTAAAGCATTGATTATGCAATTTGCATAATGTTCACTTTTGTTCTAATTATATTTTTTACAGAAAAAAATTTTTTATGCATAATTTTTTTTGTTTGTGAAAAGATAAGAATATATTGGAAAAAGTTGAGGTTTTGATATGCTAGTTATTTTAATTAGAACGATTGTATTATATACATTAGTTTTGCTTGTTATGAGGGCGATGGGAAAGAGGGAGATTGGTCAGCTTCAGCCTTTTGAGTTGGTTATTTCTATAATGATTGCTGATTTGGCTTCTATTCCTATGTCTGATATTGGTGTGCCTATATTTAATGGTATTATTCCAATTGCAGGATTACTTATAATGCATTTAATGATTTCTTTTGCTAATTTAAAAAGTATTAAATTTAGGGAAGCGGTTTGTGGTAAACCGTCTATTCTTATTTTTAGAGGAAAGATTGATGAAGATGTTTTGATAAGAGAAAGATATACGATTAATGAGTTGCAAGAAAGATTAAGAGGAAAAGATGTTTTTAATATTAGTGATGTTGAGTATGCGATATTAGAGACAAGTGGTGAAATAAATGTTATTTTAAAGCCAGAAAAAAGAAATCCAACTTTGGAGGATATGAGTTTGCAGGCTAAATATGAGGGAATAGCATATGATTTGGTTATAGATGGTGTGATTCAGTATGAGAATTTGAAGAAAATTAATAAGGATTATAAATGGCTGACAAAACAAGTAGGAAAGTTTGGATTTCAACCAGAGGATGCTTTGGTTGTGACTATTGATGGAAATGATAATATTTTTTGCCAGCAAAAGGGAGGTACGAAATGTCAAAAGAAATAGTTATTACAGTGATTATTTTAGTTGCAATTATTGGACTTAATGCTTTTGTTGGAAAGTATGTGGATGATAAATTGAATTATGTTTTAAGTGAATTAAATGACTTACGCCCATTGGTTGAAGAAGAAAAATATGAAGAAGCTAACCAAAAGATTAATGAAATAGATGAGTATTGGAAAAAGTCAGAGGATATAGTTTCTTTTTTCGTTGAGCATGATGAGTTAGAAAAAGTTATGACTGAATATACATCTTTAAAGACTTATTGTAAATTAGAACAAGAAGAGGCTTTTGAAGCATTAGATAAGATGGCTTTTATCATAAAACATATTGAGGAAAAGGATGATTTAAAATTAAAAAATATTTTTTAGGTATAAGCAAAAATTTTTTTCTAACATAGTATATTAGTAAATAATAAAAAGGAATGATTATATGGAGAATATTATTTACTTAGATCATGCAGCGACGACTAAAATTGATGATGTTGTATTAAAAGAGATGTTACCTTATTTATCTTATAATTATGGTAACGCTTCTTCATTATATAGTATTGGTAAAACTAGTAAGCAGGCGATGGATAGGGCAAGAGTTCAAGTAGCTAATGCTATAGGATGTAGTGCAGAAGAAATTTATTTTACTAGTTGTGGGAGCGAGAGTGATAATTTAGCGATTAAGGGGATTGCAAATGCAAATAAAAGATATGGAAAACACATTATAACGAGTAATATTGAACATCCTGCGGTGCTAGAAACGTGTAAAAGCTTGGAAAGAGCTGGATATGAAGTTTCATATGTTCCGGTTATGGAAAATGGAATAATTGATGTTAAGGCTTTGTCTAAACTTATAAGACGTGATACTATTTTAATTTCTATAATGACTGCTAATAATGAGGTTGGTACAATTCAGCCAATTGAACAGATTGGGAAAATTGCAAAAATGAACAATATAATGTTTCATACAGATAGTGTTCAAGCTGTTGGAAATATAAAGATAGATGTTAGAAAAATGAACATAGATGCTTTATCTATGTCTGGACATAAGTTTTATGCTCCTAAAGGAATAGGTGCTTTGTATGTTAGAAATGGAGTTAAATTTACTAGACAACAAGATGGAGGACATCAAGAAAAAGAAAAGAGGGCTGGTACTGAAAATGTTGCTAGCATTGTTGGTTTAGGAAAGGCAATTGAGATTGCTAATGCTAATTTGGAACAGTACAATAACCATCTTATTAAATTGCGTGATTTGTATGCTAAATCTATTTTGAGATTGTTTAGCAATGTTCATGTGAATGGTGATGTTACTAATAGATTATCTGGCAATATGAATATTTCATTTATAGGATATAAGGGAGCAGATATTGTTGAACAACTAGATAAAAGAGGAATATGTACTTCTAGTGGGTCTGCTTGTAGTGCAGGATTACCAATGCCTTCAAGTGTCTTGATGAATATGACTCATAATGTAAAAATTGCAGAAGGTTCATTAAGAGTAACTTTTGGAAAAGAGAATACAGTTGAAGATGTTGAAAGATTGGTATATGCGTTAAGTGATATTTTAGGCAAGAGATGATGCTTGAATTTAAGTTTTAAATAATGAATTTTATAAATGAAAAATACCCCTGGTTTAGTTTAGTACCAGGGGCTTATTTTACATATTATTGTTGATTTGTGTTTTCTGTATTTGCATCTGTATCTGTATTATGCATTTGTTCTACAACTTTTTCTGCTTCTTCACGAGCTGATGTTCTTTTTCTTCTTGTCTTTTTATCATCTGACATTACATCTTTTATAGAACCTAAACTGCTTAATGCTGATGTTGCTTCAAATGGAATAAATATTTTATTTGCATCACCTTTAGCAACTTCTTCAAGTGCTTCTAATGATTTTAATTGAACTAATTTATCATCTGGATTAGCTTCTTTGATTGCATCATATACCATTTGGATTTCTTTAGCTTTAGCGGCTGCTACTTGCTTGATTGCATCAGCTTCACCAGTAGCTCTTCTTATTTTTGATTCTCTATCAGCTTCAGCATCAAGAATGGCAGCTTCTTTTCTACCTTCAGCAAGAGTGATTGCAGATTGTCTTTCTCCTTCTGCTTGTAGAATTAAAGCTCTTTTATTTCTTTCTGCGTTCATTTGTTTTTCCATTGCATCTTTAATATCTGGTGGAGGAGTTATATCTTTTATTTCAACTCTGTCAATTCTACAACCCCATTGGAATGTTGCTTCATCAAGTATTAATTTTAATTTTTCGTTTATAGAATCTCTTGAACTGAATGTTTCATCAAGTTCCATTTTACCAATGATATCACGAATTGTTGTTATTGATAAGTATTCAATACCTTTTTTTAGTGATTGAATTTCATATACTGCTTTTGCAGGATCTATAACTTTATAGAAGATTACTGTGTCAATAGTTATTGTAACGTTATCTGATGTGATAACTTCTTGTGGTTGAACATCCATTGTTTGTTGTTTTAAACTTACTACTGATCTTACAGTATCGATAAAAGGTATAATTATTGTTAAACCGGCATCTGCAGCTTTGTGAAACTTACCTAATCTTTCAATTATATAAACTTCAGATTGTCTAACAACTTTTATTGATTTTATTAATAGCACGATTAATAATATTAGTAATATTAAGAAAAATATTTTCATGTTTTTCCTCCCTTAATTATTTTATTTATTATAAAATGTAATTTTTTCCATAGTCACAGTATAATTATAGCATAAAACCCCTTGAAAATAAAGACTTTTTTGAAAAAAACGAATATTTTACTAAATTAGTATTTAATAAAGTTTATATTTATGATATAAATATAAAGACAAATAAGGACAGGTTTTGATTAAATTAGCCTGAGAAAGAGATAACAAATGAGTAAAAAAAGTAGTAAAAGAAGAATGAAATTAAAGTTCAAAAAAGATAGTTTATTAGGAAAATTAATCATTGTATTTATATTGTTAATAATAGTTTTAAATGTGTTGAGATATGCTGCATATTTTAAGAAAGAAGATAATTCTCAATTAAGTGTGATAATTCAAAATGATACAAATGTTGAAATGCAACATGATGTATATATAGATGAAAATAAAATTGTTTATTTTTCAGAAGATGATATGAGAAATCTTTTTGATAAAGAATTATATTATGAAAAAGATGAAGATAATTTAAGAAGATATATTTCTATTTCACAAAGTAAAATTTTAGAGATAACTGAAGAAAAAAATCATATGTATATAAATGGTACTTTTACTAAGATAAAGGGAAAAGTTATTAATAGAGATGGAATTTATTATTTCCCAATTTCAGAATTGGCTGATGTGTATAATTTAGAAGTAGATTATTTATCAGATACAAATAAGTTAAATATTGAAAAATTATCTGAAGAAAAAGTAACAGCAATTGTAAATAGAGATACAGAATTAAAATATAAAATGACGGCTATTTCAAGAAATATTGAAAAGTTATCACAAGGAGATACGGTTACTGTACTTGATTCATCAGATAAAAAATGGATTAAAGTGAAGACAAAAGATTATCAAGTTGGATATGTAAAAAAATCTAAGTTACTTGAGTTTACTAAAGCTCGTAATGATTTAGAATTAGCCAATGCAGAGTTTTCTAATTTTGATCTTAAAAATGATGTTGTTATAGAAATAAATGATGAATCTTATGAAAATTTTGATGAAAAAATTTCAACTTATGAGAATAGAACAGAGTTAGCCAAGGAATTGACTAGTAAAGTTTCAAAAGAAATTTCTACTAATGCTGAGCTTAATTCTAAAAATATTGGATTAAAGATGAATATAACTTCTATTTCAAATATTGATAATTATTATAGATTTTTAAAAGAGTTAAAAGCATATGTAAATGCAAATGGTTGCTTTTTAATTGTTGTTAATAATTCAAATCTAAATAATGATATTGTTAAAGATATTGCAAATATTGTTGTATAAAAATTTAAAATAATTGATATAAGGAAGGAGAGATCAATGAGAAGACAAGAGAACGGTAGAGTAACCATATTTGTTGTTTTATTGGTATTAGTTTTAATAACTGTAGTTGCTTGTGGAGGTGCGTATTTGTGGTATAAATCTGCAATAAAACCAATTCAATCAAATAGTGAACAGGTAGAAATTGAAATTGCTCAAGGAAGTGGGATTTCTAAAATTGCAGAACAACTTGAAAATGATGGAGTTATAAAAAGTGCAAATGCTTTTAAAATTTATTGCAAAGTAAATAGTAGAACAGCTATGCAGGCAGGAAAATATAGTATAGATAAAAATATGTCAATAGAGGAAATTATTAATAAGTTTGAAGCAGGAAATATCGTTGATGAGACAGTTACAATTACTTTTCCAGAAGGCAAAAACATGAGAGATGTTGTTTCAATAATAGCTGATAAAACTAATAATACTGAAGAAAAAATTTATGAAGTTTTGGAAGATGAAAATTATTTAAATGAATTAATTGATAAGTATTGGTTTATAACAGATGATATTGAAGATGAAGATATTTATTATTCTTTAGAAGGATATTTATATCCAGATACATATATCTTTGAAAATGCTGATGTAGATGTAAAAGTGATTTTTGGAAAAATGCTAGATAAAATGGAGACAGTTTTAGATAAGTATAAAGATGAAGTAGAAAGTAGTAAGTATTCAGCACATGAAATTCTATCATTAGCGTCTGTTGTAGAATTAGAGGCTAGAAATGAAGAAGATAGAGCTGGTGTGGCTTCTGTATTTATAAATAGACTTAACAAAAAAATGGGATTACAAAGTGATGTTACAACATATTATGCTTTAAAGTTAAATATGGATGAAAGAGATTTAACTGCTAAGGAATTAGAAACAAAGAATCCATACAATACACGTTCATCATCAATGACTGGGAAAATTCCTGTTGGACCAATTTGTATGGTTAGTGAGTCTTCAATAAAAGCAATATTAGAACATGATGATACTAAAAATTTATTCTTTGTAGCAGATAAAAATGGAAAAGTATATTTTTCTGAAACAAATGCGGAACATGAAAAGACAATAAAAGAGTTGAAAGAACAAGGCCTTTGGTATACATATGATGAATAATACTTGACAAAATTGGAAAAACTGTTTAAAATAGAATTTACAGTTGAATATCGATGCGATGAAAGTACAAAGTAATTGTGATAGAATATCTAAAAGAGAGAGTTGTCGTTGGCTGAGAGCAATTCAGATGGAAACAATTATGAAACATGCTGGAGCATATTATATAGAGTGGAAAATTTTTATTTTCAATTAGGGTGGTACCACGGAGTTGCCTTCGTCCCTTGGGGAGGAGGGCAACTTTTTTTGTATTTTTGAATTGAAGATATTGTCCAAATACTGTGTTAAAAGTAAATTTAAAAGCGGTCACGTATCAGCATACGCTCCCTTACTTTTAAATTCACTTTTGCCTTGTATTTGGAGCAATCTTTTCAATTCGGCTAGGTACAGCTATTTGAGAAAGGTAAATTTAAAAATGGTTACGTATCCATATACGCTCCCTTACTTTTAAATTCACTTTTGCCTTGTATTTGGAGCAATCTTTTCAATTCGGCTAGGTACAGCTATTTGAGAAAAGTAAATTTAAATATTGTAAAAAAATTAAGTTAGATAAAAAATTATTTAGAAAGGGTGGAAATAATGAACGAGTACAGAACTTATACTTGTAACACTATTAGAAAAGAACATGTTGGTGAGCATATTAAGCTTGCTGGATGGATTCAAACAATTAGAGATTTGGGAGGAGTAATTTTTATTGATTTACGTGATCAATATGGTATTACACAGGTTGTTGCTTCAGGTAATGAAGAGTTAGTTGATTTTGCTACAAAAATTCCTATTGAATCTACTATTTCTGTTGAAGGAACAGTTAGATTAAGAGATGATGAAACTATTAATGAAAAAATTGAAACAGGTTTAGTTGAATTGTTTGCAGAAAAAATCGAGATTTTAGGAAAAAGAACAAAGCAATTACCTTTTGAAATTGAATCTAGTAGAGAGGTTCGTGAAGATTTAAGATTACAATATAGATTCTTAGATTTAAGAAATGAGAAATTAAAAAATAATTTAATATTAAGAGCTAAAGTTATTCAATTTATGAGAGAACAAATGGTAAAAAAAGATTTCTTAGAAGTTCAAACTCCAATCCTTACAAGTTCATCTCCAGAAGGTGCAAGAGATTATTTAGTTCCAAGTAGAATTTATCCAGGCAAATTTTATGCACTTCCTCAAGCTCCTCAACAATTTAAACAATTGTTAATGGTGGCTGGAATTGATAAATATTTTCAAATTGCTCCATGTTTTAGAGATGAAGATGCTAGAGCAGATAGAACTCCTGGCGAATTTTATCAACTAGATATGGAGATGGCTTTTGCAACTCAAGAAGATGTATTTAATGTTATGGAAGATGTTATTTACAATGTGTTTAAAGAATTTTCAGATAAGAAAATAGCTGAATATCCATTTCCTAGAATACCTTATAGAGAAGCAATGCTTAAATATGGTTCAGATAAACCAGATTTAAGAAACCCACTTGTAATTCAAGATGTTTCAAATATATTTGAGAAAATAGATTTGAAAGTGTTTAATGGAAAAATAGTTAGAATCATTTCTGTACCAAATGGCGCAAGTCAACCTAGAACTTGGTTTGAGAGCATGACTGATTATGCAATAAAAGAATGTAAAGCTAAAGGTTTAGCTTGGCTTAAAGTTGGAGATGATAGATCTTTACAAGGTCCTATTGCTAAATTTATAGATGATAAATCAAGAGAAGAATTACTTACAAGTACAAATACAAATGCTGGTGATGCTATATTCTTTATAGCTGAACATGAACCAGTTGTATCAAAATTGGGTGGTCAAATAAGAGACGAGCTTGGCAGAACATTAGGATTAATTGATGATTCTGTTTATAGATTTTGCTGGATTGTTGATTTTCCAATGTATGAAAGAGTTGAAAATGGTAAGATAGAATTTTGCCATAATCCATTTTCAATGCCTCAAGGTGGAATGGAAGCACTAGAAACACAAGAGCCATTAGATATATTAGCATATCAATATGACATAGTTGGAAATGGTATAGAACTTGCATCTGGAGCTGTAAGAAATCATTCACCTGAAATTATGATAAAAGCTTTTGAAATAGCTGGATATAAAGAGGAGGTTATTTTAAAGAAATTCTCTGCATTGTATAATGCTTTTCATTATGGTGCTCCACCACATGCTGGAATTGCTCCTGGAATTGATAGAATTATAATGTTACTTGCAGGAGAAGAGACAATAAGAGAAATTCAAGCTTTCCCAATGAATGCAAAAGCTCAAGATTTATTGATGGGAGCTCCATCAGCTGTTACTCAAAAACAATTGGATGAGATTCATATAAAAATAAATGAGAGAAAATAGAATATAATTTAATCACTTTCATAAAAATTATGAAGGTGATTTTTTATGGAGAATAAAAGTGTTTTATATATTGATTATTTTGATTCGTATTTGAATGTTATTGAGTGGAATATTCCCAAATGGCTTAAATTTTTAATATATAAATTTTTAAATTATGTAGGAAGAATACGAAAGAATGATAATTATTTATGTTTATGTGCTGAAAAAGGTGATGTTATAAATGAAAGAATGTTGCAAAAAATATTAGATATAATGAATGAAAAAGATATTGATACAATTGTGTGTGCTGATGCTTTGCAAAGAAATGAATTATTTATGAAATGGGTTAATAAGAACAATTGCAATGTTTTAGATGGTAGTTGGTTGATGAAATTTTTAATGTGTGATATTTTAGAAAAAATTGCATATATTAAAAATATTAGAATTGATTCGATGGAAGTGTCCGTTTTTATTAAAAATTTTTCTGATTATCATATAGAGGAAATTAAAGTGATTGCCAAAAGATGCAAAGTGCTTAATATAATTACTGATAATGTTAGAAAGTTTGAATATGTAGAGAAATTACTGAACGAAGAATGTGGAGTAATGGTTAACATTACTGGAAATATAGAGAAGAGTAGTAAAAGAGCAGATGTGATTTTTAATTTCGATTTTGCAAAAGACGAATTAGATAAGTGTAATATGAAGAAAAATTCAATAGTAGTACAAATGAATAGAGAAGAATATATTAGAAAAGATGGTATAGTTATTAGATTTTTTAAATTAAATTTGCCAATTAGATATGATGAAAAATTTGCAAGATTTAATCATTTTAACGAAGAAATTTTATATGAGAGTATAGTTTATTATAAAAATTCATTTAAGAATATTATGGCGATTTTAAGACGAGATAACGTGAATATAAGGTACTTTATTGGTAATAATGGAAAGATTAGTTTTAGAGAATTTTTAGCTTAAAATACTTGACAAATTTAAAATTTAATACTATTATAAATGGCGTTAATATCTTTTAGAGAGGAGACTGATAATATGGAAGAAAATAAAGAAATATTATTAACACAAGAAGGATATGATAATTTAGAGAAAGAACTTGAACATTTAAAAACAGAAAAAAGAACAGAAATTGCAGAACGTATAAAAGTTGCTTTAGGATTTGGAGATTTATCAGAAAACTCTGAATATGATGAAGCTAAGAGTGCTCAAGCTGCTAATGAAAACAAAATAGCTGAATTGGAAAACAAAATTAGATTTGCAAGAATAATTGATGAATCTGAAATTGATACAAAAACTGTTCAAATAGGTAATATTGTTCGTGTTCATGATGAAGAATTTGATGAAGATTTAGAATATACAATAGTTGGATCAACAGAAGTTGATTTAGCTCAAAACAAAATTTCTAATGAATCTCCAATGGGAGTTGCTTTACTTGGTGCTAAAAAAGGTCAAATTGTTGAAGTAGAAGCTCCAGTTGGTGTTATGAAATATAAAATATTAGCTATAAAAAAATAAAATAACTGACTAAAGAAATCCAATACTATGTTGGGTTTCTTTTTTTGTGTGTAATTAAAATTTATATATTTGTTTAAATGATGTACAAAAATGTTATATAATACTTGTAAATAAAATTATGAAGGGAATGAATAAAATGATAAACGATTTAGTAAAAGAAGCTCATGAGAATTCAGTAAAACACGGATTTTGGGAGAAAGATAAAAATTTTGGAGAAGTAATTGCATTAATGCATTGTGAATTATCAGAAGCATATGAGGAGTATAGAAACCATAGAGGTTATAATGAGACATATTATGAAGAGAATGGTAAACCTTGTGGTATTCCATCTGAACTTGCTGATGTTGTTATTAGAATTTTTGATTTTTGTGGTGGAGAAAATATAGATTTAGAAAAGATAATCTTGGAAAAAATGGAATATAATAAAAAAAGACCTTATAAACATGGTAAGGTTAATTAATGAATGTTAACATAAAAATTGACTAAAAGGCTAATTCAGGGTATAATTAAGATATCATAAAAGATTTAGGAGGCAAGTGTTATGAAGTACGTAGACTATTGTCGGTACCTGTCAACGTTCCGGAGGAACAGCAAAGTAGTTTTCTCTAAAAGAGAAGATACTATTGATTTTGTCGCTACATACATTTCTAAAGTATATGAGGACTATCTGAAGTATGCGCCTGTTCTTGCGAATGGCCCAAGAGATCAGAGAGTTGATTCTGAACCTGCTTTGGTGAAAATGTATGCTAATGGATTTCTAGAGGAAAATGTTCCGTATGATGGATTACTGGTAAAGGCTTGTAAAAAATTTGGATGGAACAGCTATGAAGTGAGAATCGGTACCACTTCTCCGGATGATACGTTGTATAAGCTGCTGATGAAGCAGATTGCTCAAGGTGATGTCGTTGATGATGTTTTCGATACTGATCATGTTATTGTTGTTCGCAATGATAATGAGGTTGATTTGGAAACCGTTTAACGCAAAGTATTTCATGGAAGGGTAGGTATGTGTTTGACACATACCTGCTTTTTCTTTTTGGTGTAAATGACAAAACTCATAGCTGTGAATATTGATATTGCTTTGGTAATAACATATAATTATGGCAATGTGATTTTATGAAGGGAGAGATTATGTTACAGTTAAAGAATATAACAAAAGATTACTTGTCTGGCGATCAAACAGTTCATGCATTAAAAGGTATTGATATTGAATTTAGAAAAAGCGAATTCGTTTCAATATTAGGACCAAGTGGATGTGGTAAAACTACATTACTTAACATAATAGGCGGATTGGATAGATACACAGCTGGTGATTTGATTATCAATGGAAAGTCTACAAAAAAATTTAAAGATAAAGACTGGGATGCATATAGAAATTATTCTGTAGGTTTTGTGTTTCAAAATTATAATTTAATTCCTCATCAAAGTGTTCTAGCTAATGTTGAGTTAGCACTTACTTTATCAGGTGTTAATAAAAAGGTTAGAAGAGAGAAAGCAATAAAAGCTTTAGAAGATGTTGGATTAAAAGAACAAATTCATAAACGACCTAATCAATTATCAGGTGGTCAAATGCAAAGAGTAGCAATAGCTAGAGCTTTAGTCAATAATCCAGATATTATTTTAGCAGATGAACCAACTGGAGCATTGGATACTGATACTAGTATTCAAATAATGGAAATTTTAAAAGAAATTTCTAAGGATAAATTGATTGTAATGGTTACACATAATCCAGAACTTGCTGAAAAATATTCTTCTAGAGTTGTTAAAGCTCTAGATGGAAAAATAATTAGTGATTCAAATCCTTATACAGAAGAGGATAGAAAAAATGAAGGAGAGTTAAAAGCTAAGTCTGGTAAGACATCAATGAATTTCTTTACAGCTCTTTCATTGAGTTTGAATAATTTAATGACTAAAAAGGGAAGAACATTTCTTACAGCTTTTGCTGGTAGTATAGGTATTATTGGAATAGCATTGATATTGTCTTTATCTAATGGAGTGGATAAATATATTGAAAAAGTTCAAGAAGATACTCTTTCTAACTATCCATTGACAATACAAGAGGAGAGCGTTGATGCTAGTTCTATGTTAGAAATTTTCATGAAGCAAGAAGATAATAATTATAATGATAATAAAATTCATTCAAGACAAATAATTGGTAAAATTTTTGATAAGATATCAAAAAATGTGCAAAGAAATAATTTAACTGAGTTTAAAAATTATATAGATAATACTGATAATGACATAAAGAAATATTCAAATGCTGTGCAGTACTCTTATGAAGTAACTCCTTATATTTATAAAGCTAATACTGATGATGGTGTGCTTCAAGTTAATCCATCTACAACTTTCGAAAAGTTAGGAATGGCCGAATCATCTGATCAGTCAACATATGTTATGGGAAGTTCTACTGATGTTTGGACAGAGATGTTAGATAATCAAGAATTGTTAGAATCGCAATATGATGTAATGGCTGGAAAATGGCCTGAGAGTTATGATGAAGTCGTTTTAATTGTTAATGAAAATAATGAAATTAGTGATTATTCTTTATATTCTTTGGGAATAAAAGATCAATCAGAAATAACTGAAAAGATGCATAAAGTAATGGCTGGAGAAACTTTAGATGATTTAGAAGATGATGTTTATTCATATGATGATTTTATTGGATTAAAATATAAAATTTTATTGAATACAGATTTTTATGTTAAACAAGGTAATTCATGGATAAGTAAGAAGAGTGATGAAAGTTATTTAAAGCAAAAATTAGAAAATGCACAGGAAGTTAAAATTGTTGGTATAATTCGTCCAAAAGAAGAAGCAACTGCAACATCAATGGGAGATATGGGAATTATAGGCTATAAAAAAGAATTAACTACATATATAATCAATTCAATTAATGATTCTGAAATAGCTAAGGCACAAAAAGAAAATAAGAATGTAAATGTATTTACAGGAAAAGAATTTTCAACTGAGGCTTCTTCAAATGTAGGTGGATTTGATTATTCTAAGTTAACTGCTGATGAGCAGGCATATTTAGCAGGTCTTTCACGAGAAGAGCTAGCAGGTGTAATTGCTTCATATTCTGAAAAAGCAAGTGCAACATATGAAGAGAATATAAAAGAATTAGGAATATGTGATTTGAATTCTCCTTCTGCAATTAGTATATATCCAATTGATTTTGATAGTAAGGATAAAATTATTGAAGATATTAATAAATATAATGAACAGAAGAGAAGTGAAGGAAAAGAAAGTGATGTAATTCAATATACTGATATGGTTGCTACAATGATGTCATCTGTTACTGTAATTGTAAATATGATTAGTTATGTATTGATAGCTTTTGTTTCTATTTCTTTAATAGTTTCTTCAATTATGATTGGTATAATAACATATATTTCAGTACTTGAAAGAATCAAAGAGATTGGTATTTTGCGTAGTATAGGAGCTTCAAAGAAAGATATATCAAGAGTATTTAATGCAGAAACATTTATTGTTGGTTTAGTTGCAGGTGTACTTGGAATTGGAATAACTGTATTATTAAATATTCCTATAAATGCAGTTATAAAAAATGTTGCTGATGTTTCAAATCTTTCTAAATTACCAGTAGGTGGTGCTGTTATACTAATATTAATAAGTATGATTCTTACAATGATAGCAGGTTTAATTCCAGCTAAGATGGCAAGTAAAAAAGATCCAGTGGAAGCTTTAAGATCTGAATAAAAAAATAAACTCTCAAAGCAGATACTTTGAGAGTTTATTTTTTGTTTAATAGGTAGAATATATTAAACAAATTTATTATATATAATAGAATTTAATTTTATAGAGTGGGTAATAATTGTCTTCTTTGAATTTTGTTATAGAAGAATAAAATTTATAAAATTAAAAATCCATTATAATAACCTAAGAGAATTGATAATTGATTGATATGTAATGTATGAAGCATTGCCAAACTTGTCCTTTCGAAAGTTTGAATTTGTTGCTTTATACATGTCATCAATTGCTGTGCGAATATTCCATATGATCGTTTGAGCATTCGTATTATATTTTAATGCCAATTTGTTGAAATATCTCTTGAAATCTAGATTATTCAACTGTGAATATGGATTTTCGCGCGCTAATACGATACAATCTATAAGATACTTGGTTCCACATAAATTAGGGTTAAATTTTAATAATATTAGTTCATTATATATAGCTTTTTTAAAATTAAACATATTTAGTTTGTGCGAATATCTAGTATCTAATGAAAGTTTATTTAGTTGATTTAGAATTAACGTTGTTGTTGTTTGACTTTCATTTGGAATATTCAATGAATAATATTTATAATTTAAAAGTTTTTCTAATGTTGAATTATATGAGGTTCCGCAGATGATTATGTTAGGTTTATGTGATTGACAGAAGCGGATACTAATGGGGCTTAAATATTGATCTAAACCTAGCAGTCTAATGTTGAGATGCAGAGCTACAAATTTATTTGATAAATTTATTAAATACTCCAAATTTTCATAAAACATAAAAACTGTAATCATAAAATAAATTCCTTATATAATTACTAACGTAAAAAGTAGAGAAAAAGTTGCGCAAAAATTTAAAAAATGGAGAAAATTGTGGAAGAAAATTTTGTTATTAAAGAAATTAAGAACGGAGATAATAGTAGTTTTAAAATTTTATATGAAAAATATCAAAGTAAATTATTTGCTTATGTTTATTGTAAAGTAAGTGATAAAGCTGAAGTAGAAGATATAATGCAAGAAGTTTTTGCGAAAGTTTATAAAAATATAGACTTGTATGATGAGAGTAAAAGTTCTTTTTATAATTTTATTTTGACTAATGCTAAGCAAGTTATTTCTGATTATTTTAGAAACAATAATAATTATGAGAATAGAATTGAAAAAATATATTTAAATTCTAATGTAATTAGTGATGAAGATATTGCAATAATTTATGACAGCATAGATGGTGAATATAATTTGAAAAGTGTATTGGACAAATTACCAGAAACACAAAGAATGGCTTTAAACTTAGTTTATATAAAGAATATGTCATATAAAGATGCTGCTAGAATTATGAAGAAATCTGAACTTAGTGTTAAGTCATTAATTTTTAGAGCTAAGAGAACTCTTAAGAAAGATATAGCTGAGAAATATCCTGAAATAGTAAAAGAATATGGATTTAAGAAGGTTACAAAAGCTGTTGTGATTTCAACTGTTTGTTTTGGATTAATAGGTGGATTTTCATATGCTGCATTTAAAGTGTACATGGATAAATTTTATAAAGGTACATATACGGTGGCTGATGTGAAAACAGAAATTAGTGATGATAAAGCTATTGATAAAGAAAAAGCTAAAGACATCATAAATGAGTATTTGACTGTGTTAGGATACTCTAATTTAAGTGATGTAAATGATTTACATTTATATAGAGATTACATGATTAATGAAATATATTGGACAGTGGAGAAGAGTGAATACAAAATTTCTATTAATGCTGTAAATGGTAAATTACTTTCTTTTGCTATATATGATAAAAGTGAGAGCACAGTATATTTTAGCGATGAGGTATTGAAGAATTTAAAATTATGTGATGGATATGATTTAATATCAGATGAAGTGATGGGTGAAATTAGAAACATAGAATATGCTAAGAAATATGGAGATCTTGTTAATGAATATCAGAGTGTAAAGATTATGGTTGAAAATAATAGAATCGCTAATATAAATGTTTTAGATTATGATTATACAGATACTGAAATTAATATTTCTAAGGAAGATGCTATAAGAATATTTAAAGAAAATGGAATTGATGTATCAGAAGATGAGATAGAATTGAGTATTGAGAAGTTTGAAAAAGAAACATATGCTGAGAGTGAAGAAAATTTGGATGAACTTTCTAATGATGCGATGCGTAATTTGAATTTACCCAAAAATATAAATTATGTAAGGAAGGTATGGAAATATGCGAAAAATATTCAAAATGAGCATATGATTGATGTAAATACTGGTGAATTTATTGAAAACATTTTAGAATAAAAAATACAGGAGTAGCTATCTAGCTGCTCCTGTATATGTTGTACTACCATAAAGTTTTATAGGTGTTGTACCTGATCCTGGTACATGTGATGCGGCATTTAGAGCTGCAGTTCTTACAGAGGATTTTCCAACATAGTCTAACCAAAAATAGTAATTGAAATTATATGAATTACTTGTTGAGATTGCATTATACCATCCTAGAAAGCATCTATTTGAATAACCTGTTGTATGAAAAGCTGTTGCTAAACTATTATTAGCAGCGCTGTATGAAGAATCTATATAAACAAAGTCCCAATTCCCAGAAATCATAGAACTATTTATAGAATTTCCATAATAATCATTGAAATATCCTGTTCCACCTAATGTGTGGATATACATTGCATATCCGTTCCCTGTATTTCCTATCCATGAAAGTATTGTATCTTTTGTTATGGCTCCCATATTTGTTGTACAAGAATATCCAAGGGAAGTTAATCCACTTGAAGCATAGGAAGCACAACTTTGATAGTAGGAACTTTTACTACTTGAAAATACTTTTGCACTTGCTGATGCATGACATGTTGTTGCAAAAAATGCTAATATTAATACCATAAGAAGAATGGTTGAAATTACTTTTTTATTCATTTATACAGTCACCTCCAATTACTTTATTATTTTCAGCATCAATATAAATAATTGAATTATCTGATGATTGTATTACCCATGTAGGGCGGATAGAGGTATCTTGATTTGAGTTATCGTAATAATCGTTTGCTTTTTCCATTGTTAATGTTGCAGATACAACATCAGATGAAGATATTCCTAAATTTTCTGTTGCAGTTAATGTTGCTTCTTCTTGAGTTATTGTTGTTTCATTAGAAGTGGCTGGTTCATTGAAAACAGTTAATGAAACAATTTCATCTGTATCAGGAATAAAGAATACTTTAACTGACTCATATTTGTTATATATTCCATTATAATTTTTTTCAAAATTTGCTTGCCAGATTAGATCGTCAAATTTTTCTAAATAATTTAATTCATAATCACTTGGTAAATTTAAATTTTTATATTTATCTAAGATATAATCTTTAGCTGATGAAGAGTCCATTGACGAAACTTCTTGAGTTGTAGATATTTGTTTTGTATAAATTCCAATTAAATCATTGTTTGTATTCATGTTTATTAGATAGTTTGAATTTTCAATTGAGTATACGTTTTCGTCTTTTAATTCATCATAGATAACGGTAGTTTTTAAATTATCAGATGATACGTTTAATTCTTTTAGTATATTAGAACTTTTTGAAACGCTGGTTGCACTGACTTTTTCAGTAATTGTTGTTTGGTCTTGAGAAGAATTTAAGTTTACTGTTGCATATACAATACTTGCTGTTGTAAGAGCAAGTAGACCACTAGTTATTAAAATAATTTTTTTACTTTTTGTCATTGAATATTACCTCCATCAAAAAAATAATATAGCTATATCTTAAATAAAAAATAATATAAATATTAAAAAAATATAATATTTTTTTATATTATTAGAATTTTAAATTTATGAAACAACTTTTGAAAAATATTTAGGAAGAAAAAGGAAAAAATATTTAAAACAGCTCAGAGATGAAAGATAATTAAAATGTTAACGAACAAACATACTGTGCACATAAAAAATATAAATAATAATTTGTGTAAACTAAAAAAAATAAACTCACAAGGGCATGTGAATAAGTATGTCGAAAAAAATCGATGAAATAGGTTATTAACAGAGTTATCCACATTATCCACAAAAGAATGATGGGAGTTAAATTGATTAAAAATAGTTTACGTAATCAAAAAAAGTGGTTATAATATGGGCTTTTTTATGAGTGTACTGGAATATGTAAATAATTAATTTTATTGAAAAATGAGAAGTTCTGTAAATTATCCACAATAAAAGGTTGACAATAATATATAAAAGGATTAAAATAAGTAACATATTAATAGTGCGATGAAAAAGAGTGAATGTATTGCCTTTATCTAAAGAGAGTTAGAATGGTGAGATCTAATGTTAAAGAATATAGGATGGAACTTTGGAGCATATTTAAAATTAAGGTGGATTCTTTTTATGAATCAATTAGGGTGGAACCGCGGAGTTATCTTTCGTCCCTGAGTGGGGATTGTTGATGACTCTTTTTTGTTTCTTTCAAATAATTTTCATCATTTTGCTGTGTTACATTTTATTTTTAATTCCTGCGACGTACCAATGTACGCCTCGGAATATAAAAACTCATGTGCCTTGCAAAATAATAAAACTTATTTGAAAGCAAATATTAATTTTCATCATTTTGCTGTGTTACATTTCATTTTTAATTCCTGCGACGTACCAATGTACGCCTCGGAATATAAAAACTCATGTGCCTTGCAAAATAATAAAACTTATTTGAAAGCGAATATTAATTTTCATCATTTGCTGTGTATATTTTATTTTTGAAAATTTGTATTAATAAAACAAGGGGAGTTGTTGATAGATCCAAATAAAAAGAAGGAGGAATTGATATGGTAGAATCAATGGAAGAAATCGTTAATCTTTGCAAAGCTAGAGGATATGTGTATGCAGGGTCTGAAATTTATGGAGGTCTTGCAAATACTTGGGATTATGGACCTTTAGGGGTAGAGTTCAAAAATAATATTAAGGATGCTTGGAGAAAGAAATTTGTTCAAGAAAGTCCTTATAATGTAGGTTTAGATGCGGCTATACTTATGAATCCTCAAACTTGGGTTGCTTCAGGACATGTTGGTGGATTTTCTGATCCATTAATTGATTGTAAGGAATGTAAAACAAGACATAGAGCTGATAAGCTTATTGAGGAATGGGCTCATGATCAAGGTAAAGATATGATTGCAGATGGAATGTCAGATGAGGAATTAATTAAGTTTATTAATGATAATCAAATTCCATGTCCATCTTGTGGAAAGACTAATTTCACAGATATAAGAAAATTTAATTTAATGTTTAAAACTTTTCAAGGGGTTACAGAAGATGCTAAAGCAGAAATATATTTGAGACCGGAAACAGCTCAAGGTATATTTGTTAATTTTAAAAATGTACTTCGTACAACAAGAAGAAAAATGCCAATGGGTATCGCTCAAATTGGTAAATCTTTTAGAAATGAAATTACACCTGGAAACTTTACTTTTAGAACAAGAGAGTTTGAACAAATGGAACTTGAATTTTTCTGTAAGCCAGGTACAGATTTAGAATGGCATGCTTATTGGAAAAAGTTCTGTGAAGAATGGTTATTAAGTTTAGGAATGAAAAAAGAAAATATTAGATTAAGAGATCATTCACCAGAGGAATTATCTCATTATAGTAATGCTACAACTGATATAGAATTTTTATTCCCATTTGGATGGGGAGAGTTATGGGGAATAGCTGATAGAACTGACTTTGATTTAAAACAACATATGGAATATTCAAAACAAGATATGACATATTTGGATCAAGAGTCTGGAGAAAAATACATTCCTTATTGTATTGAACCTTCATTAGGTGCTGATAGAGTTGCACTTGCTTTCTTATGTAATAGTTATGAAAAAGAGGAAGTATCTGAAGGTGATGTTAGAACTGTATTAAAATTACATCCAGCATTGGCACCTTATAAAGTTGCTGTATTACCTTTATCAAAGAAATTAAGTGATAAGGCTAGAGAAGTTTATGAGAAAATTTCTAAATCATTTATGTGTGATTATGATGAAGCAGGAAGTATAGGAAAGAGATATAGAAGAGAAGATGAAATAGGAACACCTTATTGTGTAACTATTGATTTTGATACTTTAGAAGATGAATCAGTAACTGTAAGAGATAGAGATACAATGGAACAAGTTAGAGTTAAGATTGATGAATTAACTGATTGGGTTGAAGAAAAGATCAAATTTTAATTTATATTGATTTCAGTTGAGAAGAAATTTAATTTTTAACTTATAAAGGGAAAACTCCCCATGGTTTTTTATAACCAGGAGGAGTTTTTTTGTGGCATAGGTTTAATCTATGCACGAAATGCTGAAACATATTCAGCGATAGGCTCAATATCCGAGGTAAATGCCGGAGTATCAATATTGCGGACATCTCTTTGACCACTGCATGGACAATTTACTTCATACTGAAGAGTGCCCTTCTTGAAATGATCATCATCCATTAGATATAAAGTCTGCATTTGTGGATACTCATAAATGATAAACTGATACGGTAAAAAATCTTTGGTGAAGAATACAAATGCTTCGATATAGTTGACAAACATTCCTGAAGGCAATTCTTTGTCACCTCTGACAACCTGCAAAGTGAATAAAGAGTTGTCTGTGCTTGGATAGAATCCACAGAACTTATAATTGTCGATTTTGACAGTATAAGTGTTGTTTTCTGTATCTTCTGTGATTTCTGCCGGTCCTGAGATTCCAATATTATTTAGAAACTCGGTTAACTTTTCCTGTAATGTGTTTAATTCAATACGCTTGTTCATTTTGCTACCTCCTAATTGTGCCGGTGATTAGATTTCCTGTTTTGATGAGGTTACTTTTGGCTGGGAGTCAAGAAAGTTGTTAATTCTTTCGTCCAGGTCAAATGGGTAACTGCCAAAATAGGGTTTGGAATCACTTTGGGTGGACGAGTTGCTTTTTGATTCGTTATTTTCAACGAATCTTTTGTCATGTTGTTCTGGCATAATGCCACCTCCTTAAATTAGTATACATAATTATTATAGCACAGCTTTACATAAATTAAAATGTTGTATTGTAAATTTATTGAAAATGCAGTATAATAGAAGAGATTTATACGATAAAGGATGAAAAATATGTTAAGATTTAAAGATAAACGATGGCAAATTTTATTTGATTTTTGTATTTAAAAAGAGAGAGATTAATAAAAATTAAATAAAAGGAGAATTTAAAAATGAGTAAAAAAATAATGTTAACAGGTGATAGACCTACAGGCAAACTACATATTGGTCACTATTTTGGGTCTTTAAAAAATAGAGTAAAAATGCAAAATGAGGTAGATGAATGTTATATTTTGGTTGCAGATGTTCAAGCTTTAACTGATAATTTTAATAATCCAGAGAAAGTTAGAAAAAATGTTAGAGAAGTTGTTATGGATTATTTATCTGTTGGGATTGATCCAAGCAAAGCTACTATTTATTTGCAGTCAGAAATCTCAGAGGTAGCTGAACTTACAGTGTTTTATTCAAACTTAGTTACTATTGCAAGATTGGAGAGAAATCCTACCGTAAAGACTGAACTTGCTCAAAAGAGAGAAATCTTTGGTGAGAGTGTGACATATGGATTTTTAGGATATCCAGTTAGTCAGGCTGCAGATATAACTGCGTTTGATGCTACTATTGTTCCAGTTGGTGAAGATCAACTTCCTTTAATAGAACAATGTAGAGAGATTGTTAGAAAGTTTAATAGTATTTATGGAGAAGTTTTGAGAGAACCACAAGCATATTTATCTGAAACTAAAAGAATTAAAGGTTTAGATGGAAATGAGAAAATGGGTAAATCTCTTGGAAATGCTATATATTTGTCTGATTCTGAAGAAGAGATTACTAGAAAAGTTATGAGTGCTGTAACAGATCCTAATAGAATTAGAAAAGATGATAAAGGTAATCCTGATGTTTGTATGGTTGCTTATTATCATAATTTGTTTAGTTCAGAAGAAGAGTGTAAAAATGTTTGTGCTGAATGTAGAGCTGGGCAAAGAGGCTGTGTTGCTTGTAAAAAGCAATTGGCTAAAAATATTATAGAATATTTAAGACCTATGAGAGAGAAAAGAGCTTATTATGAAGCTCACCCTGAAGAGGTTGATAAAATTTTATATGAAGGAACTCAAAAAGCAAAGGCTAAAGCTAAAGAAACAATGAAGAATGTTAAAAAGGCTATGAGACTTGATTATTTTGATGATATGAAATAAAGGAGATTATGATGTTTATTGATTACACAAAAATTATAATTAAATCAGGAGATGGTGGAAACGGTGCAGTTTCTTTTAGACGTGAAAAGTATGTTGCTGCTGGTGGACCTGATGGTGGAGATGGCGGAAAAGGTGGAGATGTTTATTTCGTTGTTGATCCAGATAGCAATACTTTGATTGATTTTAGATATAATAGAAAATTCAAAGCTGCAAACGGAGAAAATGGTAGTGGTGCTCATAAGTACGGTAAAAGTGGAGCTGATTTGGAAATTAAAGTTCCTAAGGGTACTGTTGTAAAAGATGCTGAAACTGGTAAGCTTATTGCTGATTTATCTGAAGATGGCGAAAGAAAGTTGATTCTTCCAGGAGGTAGAGGAGGAAAGGGAAACTCTCATTTTGCAACAGCGACAAGACAGGTTCCAAGATTTGCTCAAGATGGTGAAAAAGGGATAGAAAAAGAAGTTATATTAGAACTTAAGTCATTAGCTGATGTTGGATTAATAGGATTTCCTAATGTAGGAAAGTCTACATTGCTTTCAAGAGTAACAGCTGCTACTCCTAAAATTGCTAATTATCATTTTACAACTATTTATCCTAATTTAGGTGTTGTTAAAACTGAATATGGTGATAGTTTTGTTATAGCTGATATTCCTGGAGTTATTGAAGGTGCTAGTGAAGGAATAGGTTTAGGAATTCAATTTTTACGTCATATTGAAAGAACACGTTTATTGCTTCATATAATTGATTGTTCTGGAAGTGAAGGAAGAGATCCAGTAAAAGATTATGAAGTTATTAATAATGAATTAAAAAAGTACAGTGAGAAATTAAGTAAGAGAAAACAAATTATTGTTGCAAGTAAAGCAGATGTTATGCAAGATGATTCTAATTATAAAAAGTTAGAAAAAATGGCAAAAGAAAAAGGTTTAGAAATATTCAAAATATCTGCAGTTACAGGTGAGGGAATAAAAGAGCTATTTACATATGTATCAGAAGAATTGAAAAAATTACCTAAAGAAGATTTGATTGATTATGATGATAAAGTTGTTTATACATTGAAAGAAGATGAAAAACAATTTAAGGTAGAAGTAGTGGATGGTGAATTTATAGTTTCTGGACCTGCTATTGAAAAACTTATGGGTAGAATTAATATTGGCGATAATGAGTCTATGGCTTATTTCGAAAGAAACTTAAATGATTTAGGAATTAATGATGAACTTAGAAAGAAAGGCGTAAAAGAGGGAGATACTGTTAAATTCTTAGAATGGGAATTTGAGTGGTTTGATTATTAATATTTTAATAAAATGAATATAAAAAAACAGGATGATTTTTATCATTCTGTTTTTTTAAAGAAAAATTATGGAAAAATAATTATTGTTCATCTTCGTTAAAGTTTAAACTTGTTTTTATTAATTTAACTAATTTGCTAAATGCAAGCTTAGCAGATTTAGTAAATCTTTCGATAAATGTAGTAACTTTACTTAGAGTAGAGTCTTCTTTTACTGTCATAGATTTTTCTTCTATATTTTCTATTACTTTTGGTTCTTCTTTTATATCTTTAACTATTGAATTTACATATACAGATCCAGCAGTTACTTTATCTTCATCAAATGCTTTTACAGATTGTTCTTTTGCTTTATCTGTTATAGAAGCAAATGCTGCAGAAATGTTTTCTTCAGGTTCTTCGGCTTTGATTACAGCGTGTGAAACAACTTTTTCATTTTCTGGGTTTAGACTTATTTGAGTAATTATTGTATCATTTGGTATTGATTTTTTATCTGTATTTTCTAAGTCAACTGTTTTATATAATTCAAAAGAGTTAGAGTTAACAACTGAAGTTTTAAATAGATCTTCTTTGTTTTCAGTTTCATCAGAAACTTTTTGATCAAAAGGTTCAAAGTTAACGACTTTACTTGTATCAGCTAATGTCTTAAATGATAAAATTTCTTCATTTTCAAGAATAGGTAATATATAATTTGCATAATTGTTGTTATCCCAATTTCCATTACCATCTCTAAAACAAAATTGTAAAGTTTCACCAGATCCAACTTTAACTGTTGCAAGATATCCAAAAGTAGAAGGTTTCATTCTAATTTCTTCTTTGTTATCCCACATGTTTCCATACCCTAATGAAATGTAAACATCGTTAGTTAAATTGTTTGAAAATAGGAAACCTTTGTACAATACAACGATTTCTTGATCTTCGTAAATTTTATCTTTATTAATATAAATATCTTTTGTAAAATCCATTTTTTTCTCCTAAATCCATTATTTATAGCAATTATAATATTTAATTATTGGTTTTTCAACAAAATACGTAATAAATAAGATTATATTTTGATTACAAAATTACAAACAAGTAACAATAGGGTAACAAAAAAGAAAAATACGAACAAAAACAAAACTTTTGTTTGACAAACAAAAAGTTATATGTTATTATTTTTCTGAAAACAAAAATAGGAGTGATGAAAGTGAAGAAAAAAGATCCAAATGCCTTAAATAAAAGAGAGAAAGCAATACTTAGATTTATAGAAAAACAAATAAAATTAAAAGGATATCCACCATCAGTTAGAGAAATCGGAAAAGCTGTTGATTTAAAATCTACTGCAACAGTACACGGATATTTAAATCAATTAGAAGAAAAAGGATATATTAAAAAAGAGCAACAAAAAGGTAGAACTTTAAAATTACTTAAAGGAGGAGCTTTAGAGAATCAAGAAACATTTACTCCTGAAAATAAAGATCTTTATACAGAAAAAGAACTTGTAGAAGTGCCTGTAATTGGTAAAATTACGGCTGGAGCGCCAATCCTTGCTGTTGAAAATGTTACAGATACTTTTCCAATTCCAATTGATTTTGTTGGTAATTCTGAAAGTTTTATGCTAACAGTTAGAGGAGAGAGTATGATAGAAGCTGGAATTTTAGATGGTGACTATATACTTGTAAAAAAACAAGAGACTGCAATGAATGGTGAGATTGTTGTAGCATTAATTGAGGATGAGGCAACAGTTAAAACTTTTTATAAGGAAAAAGATCATATAAGATTGCAACCAGAAAATTCTACTATGGATCCGATAATTGTTCCAGATTGTAAGATATTAGGAAAAGTTGCTGGTGTGTTTAGAAAAATGTAATTTTAATTAGAATATAAAATGGGCTATGTGTTAGGTAACACATAGCCTTTTACTATAGTAATTATTAATGAGTACAAAATAGAAAGCAATGATATATTTTTAAAACATTGCGCAGCGACCAAAGGAACGAAGCGAAGCTTTTGTGACAGCGATTGAAGCAATCTTTCCATTAGAAAGAGCTAAGGGCTCAACAAGATTGCGACAGCAAGATGTTAAAAAATATATTATTGCTTTCTATTACCAATAGTTATTATTACTATTTTATTTCTACTATAGTAACACCCATTTCACCTTCGCCGAATGTTCCATATCTATAACTTTTTACGTGTGGGTGTGTTTTTAGATACTTTTGAATTCCTTTACCAAGTACACCTGTGCCTTTGCCGTGTACAATTCTTATGAATTCAAGTTTTGCAATTGCTGCTTCATCTAAAAATTTATCTACTAGAAAAATTGATTCTTCTATATTTAGTCCAATAACATTTAATTCAGTTTGAACTTTTTTAGGAGTAAAGTTAGATTGTTTTTTATTTGGTATACTTTTTGGCTTTTCTGTTTGATGTGCAATTGTTATTTCTGAGGCGGTTAGTGTTGTTTTTATATTGTCAATCTGTATATTAAATTTTTTAGATTGATTTGGATAACTTAGTATTGTTCCGTTTTTATTGAATTTTGGAACGAATACTATTAATCCTGGTTTTATTTGTGTTTCGTCAAATACAGTTGTAGATTGCTTGTCAGGTTCTTTAATTTGTGTTACGTCATTTAGTTTATCAGATAATTTATTTCTTAATTTGTTTAATTGTTTTGTATTTGTGCTTTTTTCTGATTCCATTTCTCTTATTATTTCATTTGCTTCTTCTTTTGCATTAAGGAGAATATCTCTAGCTTCTTGTTTAGCTTTTTGAAGGTACTCTTTTTTGTGTTCTGAAATATCATTTTTTTCATTTTCTAGTTTTTCTTTTAGAGTTTGAATTTGTTTTGAAGCTTCAATTGTTTTTTCTTTTTCAGCTTCTATAAGTGCTTTAGAATCATAAATTTCTTTTAATAGGTCTTCTGTTTTTGCTGTATCAGAGCTAATTAATTTTTTTGCATTTTCTAATATTTCTTGTTTTAGACCTAATTTTTGACTTATTGCAAATGCATTACTTTTTCCAGGTACACCTATTAGTAGTCGATATGTTGGTGATAGTGTTTCTAAATTAAATTCACAACTCGCATTTTCAACTCCATCTGTAAGTAATGCATATTCTTTAAGTTCATGGTAATGTGTAGTGGCAAGTACGGTAATATTATTTTCTTTTAAATATTCTAATATGCTAAGTGCTAGACTTGCGCCTTCAATAGGGTCAGTTCCTGAACCAAGTTCATCTACAAGTACAAGACTATTTGAAGTAGCATTATTTATTATTGATATTATATGTGTCATGTGAGATGAAAATGTACTTAATGATTCTAAGATACTTTGTTCATCACCGATGTCTGCGAAAATATTGTCAAATACATAAATAGAGCTTTCTTCTGATGCAGGAATATGTAGACCACTTTGAGCCATTGCAGTTAGCAAACCAACAGTTTTTAATGTTACAGTTTTTCCTCCTGTGTTTGGACCTGTTATTAATAGTGTTGAAAAATTTTTTCCAATTTCTAATGTTATTGGTATAGCTTTTTTTGGATCGAGTAGAGGATGAATTGCATTTTTTAGATATATTATTTTTTCGTCATTAAGTTTTGGACAGTTACTGTTTGTAAATTTTGAATATTTTGCTTTTGCAAAAATAAAATCTAGTATTGTTAATAAATTGTAGTTATTTTCAAGTTCAGGAATTATGTTAAAGAACAGTGAAGTTAAGATTTGTAATATTTTTTCAATTTCTATAATTTCCTGATTTTTAAGTTCTGATAGTTGATTGTTTAGGTCAAATACTGATATTGGTTCTACAAAAACGGTTGAACCTGTACTTGATGTATCATGAATAAAACCTTTAATTTCACTTTGATATTCTACTTTTACTGGTACTACAAAACGATTTTGTCTAAGGGTTATAAGTGGTTCTTGCAAATACTTTGATGTTAATAAAGATTGTAGTTTATCCTTAATATTTTGTTTTATTTTACGCATTTGATTTCTGATTTTGTAAAGATTATCTGATGCTCTATCATCAATTGTGTTTTCATCTATTATTGAAGAAAATATTTTATCTTCAATGCTTGCGTTAGTATATAAGTGTTCAAAGTAGTTTGTTAAACTGTCTGTTTGATTAAGTTCTTTATCAAAATAATAGTTTTTTATTAGTCTGCTTGTTTTTAGAAGTGTTGCTAGTTCTAAAAGTGCTTTTGTTTGTAAGAAATTCTGATTTTTTAAATTAAGTATGTGTGATGTAATTTCTCCAAGTGGAATTAGTGGCAGATTGCCTTTCCTATAAAGAAGTGCAGCAGCTTCTGTTGTTTCAGCTAATGCTTTTTCAATTTTATCTTTATTTGAGTATGGTTCTAAATTTAAACACATTTCTTTTCCGTTTTCAGAAATGGCGAATTCAGATAATATATTTTTAATTTTATTAAATTCTAATTTTTCTAAGTAAGTACTTTGCATTTTGTTATCCTTTCTTAAATAAATTAACGTTTTCATTATCTCATAAAAGCCGTGTGTTTTCAACGATATTTTGAATTTTAGTATTTTATTGGAATAATTTTGAAGAAAATGATACAAAATAAAATTTGAATAGAGGAAGTCTTGGATATGACTAACGTTCATTGATTATGTAGTAAATGCATCTTAAAAAAGTGATGAAAGTAATTGAAATTTGATATGAAGTGTAATATAATCGTAACAGCTTTGTAAACAATATGTAAATGAGAAAGGAAGATTCTGATGTTTGGACAAGATATAGGTATAGATTTAGGAACTGCTACAGTAATAGCATATGTGAAAGGAAAAGGAATTGTACTTAGAGAACCTTCTGTTGTGGCTGTAAACAGTACATCTGGTGAGGTTTTAGCTGTTGGACATGAAGCAAGAAGAATGCTTGGTAGAACACCAGGAAATATAATAGCAACAAGACCTTTAAGAGATGGAGTAATTTCAGATTATACAGTAACTGAAAAAATGTTAAAGTATTTTATAAGTAAAATAGGAGGAAAATTTTTATTTGCTCCTAGAATTATGATTTGTATACCATCTCAAGTTACAGAAGTAGAGAAGAAGGCTGTTATAGATGCTGCATCAAATGCTGGTGCTAGAAAAGTATATTTAATAGAAGAACCAATTGCTGCTGCAATAGGTGCTGGAATAGATATTTCAAAACCATGTGGAAATATGATTGTTGATATAGGTGGTGGAACTACTGATATTGCTGTTATTTCACTTGGGGGATCTGTTGTTAGTACTTCAATTAAGGTAGCTGGTGATAAATTTGATGAGGCTATTGTTAGATTTATAAAAAGAAAATACAATGTAATGATAGGAGAACGTACAGCTGAAGATTTGAAAGTAAATGTTGGTTGTGTATATCCTAAAATTCAAGATGTTGAAATGGATATAAGAGGAAGAGACTTAATAACTGGTTTACCAAAGACTTTAACAGTTCATTCTAGTGAGATGATGGAAGCTCTAGAAGAACCTGTAAATATGATAGTTGATGCTGTTCATTCAGTATTGGAAAAAACTCCTCCAGAACTTGCTGCTGATATAAGTGATAGAGGAATTTATATGACAGGTGGAGGATGCTTGATTGATGGTTTAGACAAATTGTTACAAGAAAGAACTGGAATTAATGTAATGATAGCAGAAGATGCGGTTTCATGTGTTGCATTAGGAACTGGAAAAGCTTTGGATAATTTAGATAATTTAGATAGAAAATAATATTTGTTAAAGTAAACTCAAGTTATTAGACTGCTGTTTGATGATTTGAGTTTATTTATTGTAATATGCATTATGTATGTTAATATTTATGAAGATTATATATTATAATATATAGTGCTAAATTTGTTAAACTAGGATGTATAATAGTTATATTTATTGTATTGGAGAAAAAAATGGAGAGAAAAAAAGTAGCTTTTTTTACTTTGCGGTTGTCCGTATGTATAAGTAAATATGATATGGTAAAACCCATGTGGCTGTAAGAATAGACCACATGGGTATTTTTGCGTTTTTTTATTGATTTTCTTTATACTCAAAATGATGAGTGAGTCCGTTTTTAAAAGTAATATATTGGACTTTTTGATGATCAACAGATACTTCATTTAGTATTGTTGATAAAAAGTCTTTTATAATAGATTTATCAACATTTTCCAATAAATATCTTACATCTATATTTTTGGAATTACCTATTAATTGAGTTATTAAATAAAAACTTGCTTTAGCATTTAAAGAGAACTCTTTATTATCTACAAAATTATTTTCTTCAGCTCTTAATTCTTGGATTTTAGAATTAATTTCTTCAATTTTATTTGTTATTTCTTGTCTCTTTAAAATAAAATCTTTTTTGGGCATACTATCTTCCGCATATAGAAATAAATCATCTAACCTTTTAAGTGCATTTTCTTGTTTTTCTTTTTCATTTTTATATATGTCATATCTATCTTTAAAGGTAGTTTTTTTATCTTCTTGATTTTCTTGTAATTTATAATTAATTACAGGAAGATTATTAACTAGTAGTTTATATGTACATTTAATATCATCTTTATTGATATGCTCAATATCAGTAAAATATTTTCCTCTTAATAAAATACTTTCCATATCTCTATATGAATGATTTTTTGTAATTCTATCTTGTAAAGTCATATAGTTACCAATGTAATTTATAATAAATGGTAATACTGTTAAATCACTTGCATAATTGTTGCAGGTATAAGTTTTATGAATTTGATAACAGGTGTATCTTGATGGAGTGAATCCGTTTTTTCTGGCTCTATCATTTCCTGCATTCATATTAGAACCACATTTAAAGCATTTTATAATAGAAGATAATATATGAACATTTTTTGATGCTCTTTGCCTATTATAGTCACCTCTATAATTGTCTTTTAATATTTTTGCTACTCTTTCAAATTGCTCTTTTGATATTATTGCTGGGTGATGATCTTCTATAACAATCCATTCACTTTTATCTTTCCATCTTCTTGTTTTTTGTGTTTTTGTGTTATATCTATAAGTACCAATATAAAATGGATTTGTAAGAATTGCACCAACAGTCCTAGGAGTCCAAGTGCCATCTCTTTTTGTTTTTACATTTTCTTGATTTAATTGTTCTGCTACTTTTGTAGTAGATCGTTTTTTTTCATAAAGATCGAATATATATTGGACGATTTTAGCTTCAGGTTCATAGATTTTGGGAAATTTAATTTCCTCATCCCATATAAAACCTAAAGGAACAGTAGCACCATTCCATAAACCTTTTTCAGCACGAGACATCATTACAGCAAAAACTCTTTCAGCAGTTAATTTTCTTTCTAGTTCTGCAAAAACTAATATTATTTTTAACATTGCTTCGCCCATTGCTGTAGATGTATCAAATTGTTCATTTTTGGATATAAAAGTAACATTGTATTTTTTTAGTTCATCATACATATCAGAGAAATCTCGCAAATTTCTACTAATACGATCTATTTTCCAAACAAGCAAATGAGAAAACTCGCCCATTCTTATTCTTGTCATCATATTTTGGTAACTTGGTCGATCAGTATCTTTACCTGAATAACCAGCATCTTCAAAAATAACATAGTCATCTATTCCTAATATATACTTTGCATAATTGATTAAATCTTCTCTTTGTAAAGGAAGAGAGTCTTTATCAATTTGATGAAAAGTAGAAACTCTAATATATAGAGCACATTTTAAATTTTTTTCCAAATTAAAAACCTCCATTTTTTCAAATATTTTTCTTAATAACACTTGAAAAATGAAGGCTTTTTGTATATAATACAAAAGTATTCACTTCTCGAAGTGTTTACACTCTGGGATAATGTGTGTCGTCTCGCAAATGAAACACATTGTCCTCTTTTTTTATGTTTTTGATATTTTGCCACAATCCTGACAAACTATTACAGATTTTGTTTTGCTTCCTTTTTTAGTAAGGATCGGAATCAATAAAGCAATTCCACAAGTACATACTGCTAATAATATCCAAAGTAATGACATTATAATTCCACGCTTTTTTATCTTTTCAACAGCTTGTACAGTTACATTATGACTTCCACAATATTTACAGCTTAACATTATGATCTCCTTTCTTTATTTAAAAGCACTATTATTTTCAGCTTTTATAACTTTTCCAAATATTTTTAATTCTTTTGTTTTTTCAATTGGGTAATAAGGATTCATTGCTTGTAATTCATATTCGTCATCCGTTTTTATAACTTTTCTTATCATTGTAATATTATTAGTTGAAATCAGACAAGTTTGCCCTGATTCAAAAACAAAATCTTCAGTTATAATGGCAACATCGCCAATTCCCAATAGAGGTAACATAGAATTGTCATTTATTTGTAAAGCAAAGGTTTTTTGTGGTAAAGAATCCGTTAAAGTAATTTCTTTTACAAATGATTTTTGCATTGATGTTTCTAAATTTTCATTGTATTCAGAGATTAATGGAATATTAGTATATTCAATATTATTTAAAGCAGAAGAACTTTCATCTTCTATACACATTAAATAAGAAGGCGAAACTTTAAATAGATTAGATAAAATCTGAATAGAAGATCTTTTCATGTTTTTTACTTCACCTTTTTCATACTTTCTAATTGCAGCTTTTTGTACACCAATATACTTACCTAATTCTTCTTGGGTAAGACCATTTGCAATTCTTAATTGTTTTATTCGTTCTCCCATATTCATATTATACACCTCCAAAGTGTCTTTATATTATCATATATTTACAAGTTTTACAAGTATTTTTGAAAAAGTGTCTTAAAAATTTAAAAATTTTTTAAAAAACTATTGACAATGAAAAACAAATATTATATTATGTGAGTGTCTTAAAAAGATACAAGAAAGGAGGAGCAAAAAATGGATATTAACAAACTAAAGTCAAAGATGGCATTATATGGCGACAACGGAGGCGATTTAGCTACATATTTACAAATCTCAAGAACTACATTATCTTCAAAAATGAATGAAACAAATGGCTCTGAATTTACGCAAAACGAAATTCTAAAGATAAAAGAAAAATATTCATTAACAAGTGAAGAAGTAGACCAAATTTTTTTTAATTCAAAAGTGTCTTAAAAAGATACAAGAAAGGAGAAAAAATGAAAAGGAATAAAAAATGCGAGACGACACACAAAAAAAGGAGTGATGCTTTTGGAAAAAACAATATGGAAGGAATTGAAAAAATATGGAATCCATAATGAAAAAGAATTAGATGAAGCAATTAAAAAAATAAACTTATTAAATATAAGTTGTTTTATTTATAAAGAAGGAGTGAATGCAAATGAAAATAGTTAATAAGAAAAAATTTATAATACGAATAATTGAATTATTAGTAATAATAGCAACAGTTATATTGACAATAAAATCAATACAATATGCAAACATAATAAGAGGCTATAAAGGTTATGGTGGCGAATATTTAGTACCAATTTTAGGACTAATTATAATATTAATTTTAGAATCGATTTTAGAAGAAAGTGAGAATAAAAAACATGGAAAACATGGAAAAAGATAAATTACATGATTGTTATATATGGCACATTATTACTTTAGCAACTATGAAATATAAATTAAGACAATTGAAAGGAGGAAAATAATATGAATGGATATCAAGAAATTAAAGATCTTATTTCAGATATAGATGAATTTCATAATGAAGCTGAATTAAGAGAAATATTACAACAAATTTTATTTATCTGTGAAGATAAACTAAAAAATGAATCATCTACCGACAACCAAATCGAAAAATAGATGATTCACAAAAATATTTATATAAATACTTCTTATGTTATTTTAACATAAAAAGTTAGAAAGGACAATAAAAATGGAAAATTTAAAAATAGAAAAAGGAAAAACTTATACATACGAGGAGATAAAAGAAATTTATAAAAAAGCAATGATGCAAACTATGGATAAACCAGCAGGCAATCATCATACAGATGATGCAAAATTTCAATTTTCAATGATGTTAAGTGGAATAGTCATTTTACATACAATGGAAGATAATATGTTTGAAAAGGAGGAAAATGAAGATGAGTAATTTATATCAATTAACAAACAATTATGAAACTGTATTAAATATGTTATATGACGAAGATGCCGATGAGCAAATGATATTAGATACATTAGAGGCAATAGAAGGAGAAATCGAAGATAAAGCAGACAACTATGCAAAAATTATAAAAGAATTGGAGGCTAAACAAAATGCTAGAAAAGAAGAAGCTAAAAGATTAACAGAAAGTGCAAAGGTATTTGAAAATAGAGTAAAGGTTTTAAAAAGTAATTTGTTTAATTCAATGAAAGCAACAGGAAAAACAAAATTTGCTACAGATTTATTTAACTTTAATATTGTAAAAAATGGTGGAAAACAAGCACTTACTATTGATGGAGAAGTACCTGAAGAGTACACAAAAACAATTATAGAAAATGACACAGATAAAATTAGACAAGCATTAGAAAATGGAGAAAAATTAACCTTTGCTCATTTAGAACCAAGAGGAGAAAGTTTGAGGATTAAATAATGGAAGGAACAATTATTTTAAAATACAGCAGTTGCTGTGAAGATTTAATAAATATATTACTACAAAATGGTTATAGTTTGTCAATGCAACTTATAGATAATAACCAAAATATAAAAATTTTATATTGTAAATAGGAGGAAAAAATAAAATGGAAGAAAATAAAGTTATATTGTCATTAGACAAATATATAGAAATGTTTGAAAAAACTAAAAAATTAGAAAATCAATTAAGTCAATTGGGAAGTTTGATTTTAAACTATACAGAATTAAATGATAAAAAAGAAGATTTAAGAATAGATGGATATGATATGAAATATGGAAGAACCTTAGACCTTATTAAAGAAATTTTCCCTAATGAATATGAAACAAGACTTAAAGCATTGAAGGAGGATGAGGAATAATGGGAATACCAGTTTTAATTTTAGGAGAATCAGGTAGTGGGAAAAGTTGCAGTTTAAGAAATTTTGAAAAAGATGATGTTGCTATATATAACATAGCAGGAAAGCCACTTCCATTTAAAAAACACTTAAACAAAGCAGATAATGTTACATATTCACAAATAAAAAGCAATATGCAAAAAGGACTTTTTAAAACTTATGTAATAGATGACTCACAATATTTAATGGCTTTTGAAATGTTTGATAGAGCAAAAGAAGTAGGATACAACAAATTTACAGATGTAGCATTAAATTTTAGAAGTCTTGTAGATTTTGTAATAAAAGGAACACCTGCAGATACAATAGTGTATTTCTTACATCATACAGAAACAACAGACACAGGAAAAATAAAAGCAAAAACATCAGGAAAAATGCTAGATAATCAACTTACATTAGAAGGATTATTTTCAATAGTTTTACTTTGCAAAACTGATGGACAAGAACATTATTTTGAAACTCAAAGTGATGGATATAGTACCTGTAAAAGTCCTATGGGAATGTTTGAACTAAAAATAGATAATGACTTAAAAATGGTAGATACAACAATAAGAGAGTATTATGAACTTAATTCTAATTTAAAGGAAGGTGTAAAAGAAGATGCAAAAGCTTAATTTAGATAGTGAATTATTAAAACCTATGAGAGAACAACTAGAAATTATAATAAACAAATTAACAGGAATTGTTGCAACTCAAAATAAAGAGGCTGAAATAGTATTAAAAATAAACCTTGATAGTATTAAACAATTTGAAGAAGTTGATGATGAAAAAGTTAAGGAATGGGTAGAACCAAGAATTGAATATTCAATAAGCGAAAAGATTAAAGAAGTAAAAAATACTAATAAAGGAAATTTAGGATTTGACTATCAAGTAAAAGTGGATGAAGAAACAAACGAAACCTATGTTGAAAAAATAAATGAACAAACAAGTATGTTTTAAGGAGGAATAATAAAATGAGTTTTCAAAGAAAAGTTGAAAGAAACCAACTAAAGCAACAATGGAAAGAGCATAACCAGGGAGTAGCAAAAAAATATAGACCAGAGTTCAAAGGATTTTGGGCATGGTTTCAAAAAAGAAAGAGAGGTGAAAAGTAATGAAATTTAGTACATTAGAAATTATAGGATTAGCTTTCTTATCAGGATTAAAAATATCAGAAATAGCAGAAGAACTAATTGAAGAAGAAAAAGAAGAAAAAGAAGAAACACAAGAGCAAGAAAAGAAAGAAAATATGAATATAACAGTAAAAAGTATATCACCTGAAGAAATGGGAGAAATATTTGATAAATTAAAAAATAAAGTTTTAGGAGGTAATGACTAATGGCATTAGATCGTGTATTCGCTACACCAACAATAACTGTTGACCAAGATAAATATGACAGTTTAATTATAATGAGTGATAGGTATAAGGAATTAGTAAAAGAACAAAAAGAAAATATTAAAGTTTTTGATTTTGGAAAAGCAATTAAATATTTAAAAGATGGGAAAAGAGTACAAAGACAAGGCTGGAATGGAAAAAATCAATATATAGAACTAGCAACTAATATTAGTTATAAAAACACTAATAATGAAACAATAAATGCAGAACATCAAGCAATAGGAAATAAGGCAATAGCATTTGTAGGAACATCAGGAGTGCAATTAGGATGGTTAGCAAGTCAAGCAGATATGCTTGCAGAAGATTGGAAAATAGTTGAGGAGGATAAATAATATGGAAAAACCACAAGGATATGATGAAGCACAAAGCTTTGGAGAATTTGAAACATTACCTGCAGGAGGATATAAATGCTTAATAAAGAAAGTAGTTTGTGAAAAAACACAAGCAGGAAAACAATATTTAAAAATAGGATTTGATATTACTGAAGGAGAGTATAAAGATTTTTATCAAAAGAAATTTGCAAATGATGCAAGACCTGAACCTAAATGGAGTGGTATTTGGACTGTATTCACAGAAGGATATAATCCAGGAACTACTAATCCTAAATTTAAGGGATTAATAACTTCTGTAGAAACTTCTAATACTGGATTCAAATTCAACTTTAATGAACAAGAATTAGTAAATAAAAAAGTAGGACTTGTATTTAGAGAAGAAGAATTTGAAGGTCAAGATGGACAAGTACATACAAGTGTAAAACCTTTCTTTGCAATATCATACGATAAAGCTGAAGATGCAAAAATTCCAGCTCCAAAAAAATTAGCAGAAAAAGGTGAAGCTTTTGATGATTTTACAACAGTTTCATCTGATGATGATTTACCATTCTAGGAGGTAAACATGAGCTTGATAAGAGAAGTTAAGGAAAGAGTAGACATAGTAAAAGTAGCAGAATATTATGGTTTGAAATTAAATAGGGCATATAAGTGTGTATGCCCATTCCATAAAGAAAAAACGGCAAGCCTTTCAATATCTCCATCTAAACAAATATGGAAATGCTTTGGATGTGGAAAAGGTGGAGATGCAATTTCTCTTGTATCAGAATTATTAAATATAAATGCTTTAGAGGCAGCAAAAAGTATAAACAGAACTTTAGGTTTGGGACTTGATCCAAATCAAAAAAGTACACATTTAGAAATAAATAAGTATAAGGATAGAAGAAAAACCGAAGAAATGTTTAAACAATGGGAAAACAAAACATTTCAATTATTATGTGATTATCTTCATTTATTGCAAGATTGGAAAAGGTTACAAGATCCTGAAAACGATTTGTATGTAGAAGCTTGTCATCAATTAGACTATATAGAATATGTAATAGATGAAATTTTTATATATGGAAAAAATGAAGATAAAATATGGTTTTGGAAATACGAAAAAAAGGTGGTGAGAAAAATTGAATCAAGAGTTAGAACTTTCAGAACAACTAATAGATGAAGGATTTACACCTTTTGGAGAAATTGAGGAATTAACAAAAGAGACAATATTAGACAAAGAAATATTTGAACATATATTTTCAATAGATAACCAAATAGCAAGAACAACATTGATAGTTAAGTTACAAGAAAAAGCAAGAGAATTAGGAAATATACGAAGCTTTGATAAATTACTTAAAGCATATCAAACAGAGTTTGCTCAAAGATATAAACAACAAGGAAGTAATACTATTCAATTTACACAACCGCCAATAGAAAATTTAAAATGTGGAAAATGGGAGTGTCAAGATACAGGAGTAGTAAAAAATACATTAGGAGCAGGAATGATACCTCAAACAATAGTAGCTTGTACTCATCCAATATTACCAGTAGAAAGACTTATAAATGTTGATTCAGAGACAGAAAAAATAAAATTAGCTTTTTTCAAAGATAACAAATGGCAATACATAACAATAGAAAGAAGTATGGTAGCAAATAAATCAAATATCATCCAATTGTCTGATCGAGGAATAGAAGTAAATTCAGAGAATGCAAAAGACCTGGTGTCATATATAGCAGATGTAGTTTCTTTAAATGCAAAAGAAATTCCAGTTTGCAGAAGTACAGACAGGTTAGGTTGGATAAACGAAGAATTTGCACCTTATGTATCAGATTTAAAATATGATGGCGATATAGCTTTCAAGGATGTATATGCAAGTTTTAAGGAAAATGGAGATTATGAAAAATGGAAAGAATTGTGTAGGAATGTAAGAAAAGAAAGCAAAATTGCACATTTACTAATAGCATCTTCATTTGCTAGCACACTCAATAGTATATTGGGAGTATTGCCTTTTGTTGTACATATATGGGGTGGAACTGGTGCAGGAAAAACAGTAGGCTTAATGCTTGCAATGTCTGTATGGGGAAATCCTGAAGTAGGAAAATTAGTAAGAACACTAAATGCAACACAAGTTGCTCTTGCAAGATATGCAGCATTTGTGCATGATATTCCTTTTGCAGGAGATGAGTTACAAACAATAAAGAGCAGATGGGACTCATTTGATAATTTAGTAATGTATTTAACTGAAGGTGTTGATAGAGGTAGAGGAAAAGCTTACGGTGGAATTGAAATATTGAAGGAATGGAACTGTTGCTTTCTATTTACAGGCGAAGAACCAATAACAAAAGCAACTTCAGGCGGAGGTGTTAAAAATAGAGTAATAGAAGTAGAAGCTACTGAAAAAGTTATTCAAGATGGTAATTATGTAAGTAATTTTGTAAGAAAAAATTATGGATATGCAGGAAAAGAATTTATAAGTAATATTCCTAAACAAGAAGAATTGCAACAACGATATAGAGATATTTTTAGAGAGATATTAGACAAAACAGATACTACTGATAAGCAAGCAATGGCAATGGCTACAATATTATTAGCAGATGAAATATCAACAGATTTAATATTTAAAGATGAAAAATTAACAATAGAAGATGTAAGTAAATGGCTTACAAGTGCAAAAGAGGTTGATGTAAGTTCAAGGGCTTATGAATGGACAATGAACTGGATTTCTCAAAATATAAATAGATTTAAGGAGAATGATAATGGAGAAATTTGGGGCAAATATATAGAAAGTGAAGATATATGTTTAGTAAACAAAAGTGTTTATTCAGAGGCATTAAACAAAGCAGGATTTGACTATTCAGCAGTAATTAGAACTTTTGCAGATAGAAATCAAATAGAAAAAAATTCACAAGGAAGATTTACACATGCAACTAAAGCATTTGGAGTTAGGGCTAATTATATAAAATTTAGACTAGAGCCTGAAAAATCAGATATTGCTTATGAAGATAGTTATGAACAATCGGATCTTGAGGATTTACCATTTTAGGGTCTTACCTAATCTAAAAAGGTTAGACCAAGGTTAGACCCTATCAATACATAGAGCCAAGCGACTTTTATTAAATAAAAAACAAAAAGTCTAACATCTAACAAAATAATAATATTCGTATGGGAAATTTTAAAATAATTTTTAAAAATAAAACATTTATAAAAAATATAAATATATCCTCGGAAAAAGGTTAGACATGTTAGACCATTATATAAATAGCATATTTGAGGTATGCAAAAAAAGTAAGACGGAGGTTAGACCATGATTAAAAGTAAAGAACAAATTATAAATGATTCTATAAAACTTGAAACACCTCCTGCAGATTATAACTTATTAGAAATACATTGTTTTCTAGCATTAAAGCAGTTGCTGGTAATGTTTCATAATAAGCAGATAAGCACTGAAAATGCTACGAAAACAAAGCAGTTAATATTAGCAGAGTATGAGAAAAGATGTAAAGAATATGAATTTCAAACATCAATGTTTCAAGAACATATAGATCATATAAAAGAAACAGAAAATGCAAGAATTAAATTACACAAGATGTTAAATGGCAAAGATGAATATAACTCACCAATTACAGAAGAAAGATTGTGTGAAACTATAAATACTTGTATGGAAATTATAAGTAAAGTGTTTAAGGGGGAATTTGTATGATTATAGAAAGTCAAGATAAGATGGAAATATTTAATTTTGATGAAATATTTAGATTATATGTAGATAATTGGTCAAATGAAGAATTTGCAACAGAACCTAATTGTTTTTGCATCAAAGCGGAAAAATCTAGTGACAATATGATTTGTGCTTTTTTAGGAGAATACAAAACAGAAGAAAGAGCAAAAAAAGTGTTACAAGATATAATAGGATTTTATATCAGAACAGAAGAAAAAAATAAAGTTTATAGAATGCCAAAGGAGTGATAATAAATGGTTGAATTTTTAAGTGGGTTGCTAATTGGAACTTTTATAGGAATTACCTTAATGTGCATTTTACAAGTAGCAAAAGATGAGGAGGAAAAGTAAATATGGAAAAGCCAACAATATGTAGGTACTGTGGAAGTCCAGTTGTTTTTACTTCAAATGCTGAAATATATGGAAGAGAATATGGAGATGGAAAATGCTATTTGTGCAGAAATTGTAAAGCTTTTGTAGGGGTACATCCAGGAACAGATACACCACTTGGAACTTTAGCAAATGCAGAGTTAAGAGAATGGAGAAAACAAGCACATTACTGGTTTGATCAGATATGGAGAAAACCTTTAAGAATAACAACAAGGTATAAAGCTTATGGGTGGCTAGCTGAACAATTACATATTTCAAGAGAATATACACATATTGGTATGTTTGAAAAAGAAGAATGCGAAGAAACAATTAGACTTTCAAAAATTAGAATAGAAAAATATAAAAAACAAAGGAGTGAGATATTTGAATGGATTTAAAGTAGGAGAATTAGTAGTTTTTATAGGAAAAGATCCTGATAATGAAATTTATACTGTAGAAATAGGAAAAATAAAAAAATTGTGCGAAGATGGAGCTTTTGTAAATTATCATACAGGAGAAACTGCTGCAAAAACTAATTATTCAGACCTATATAAACTAAAAAATTCTTATGTAATAGAAAAAGAAAATTTGGGTGGTGGTCTTAATTGAAATTAGAATTAAGAGATTACCAAAAGGAATGTATAGAATTAATTGATAAATTAGAGCCAGGATCATATTTAATACAAATGGCAACAGGTTGTGGAAAAACAGCAACATTTACAAACATAAAAAGAAAAGGTCGTGTACTAGTCCTAGCACATAGAGAAGAACTAGTTACACAACCAATAAAATACTATGACTGCCCTGTGGGAATTGAAATGGCGAATCACAAATCCCATGGAGAACCAGTTGTAATAGCATCAGTACAAAGTATAATACATAGATTAGATAAATTCAAGCCTGATGAGTTCGATATGATAATAACAGATGAAGCTCATCATGCTGCAGCAAAGAGTTATAAGAAAGTATATGAATATTTTAAACCAAGATTACATTTAGGGTTTACAGCAACACCTAATAGAGGAGATAATGTAAGACTTGATGATGTGTATCAAGATATTATATTTGAAAGAGATATTAGGTGGGCAATAAAAAATCATTATTTAACAGATATTTATTGTATGAGGGTAAATATAGGTTATGACATCTCAAAAGTAGCAAGAAGAATGGGAGATTTTGCACCAGGAGAACTTGATGAAGTTATGAATCAAGAAGTACTTAACCAAGCGATTTTTGATGCGTATAAAAAATATGCAAAAGGACAAACACTTATATTTGCTTGTAGTGTAAATCATGCTGAAGCAATTGCAAAGAAAATAAAAGGTGCAGTTGCAGTAACGGCAGAAACGAAAAACAGAGAAGAAATAATAAGAAAGTTTACAAATAGAGAAATACCTGTATTAGTAAATTGTATGTTATTTACTGAAGGAACAGATATGCCACTTGTTGAAACGGTAATGATTGCAAGACCGACAAGCAACAGCAGTTTATATACTCAAATGGTAGGTAGAGGATTAAGACTTTATCCAGGAAAAGAAAAATTAACATTGATAGATTTAGTAGGAACAACAGGAAGAGCTAATCTTTGCACAGCTCCAACACTAATAGGAATAGATTTAAATGGAGTACCAGCAAGTAAACAAGATGAAATACAAGGGGATCTATTTGAATTACCTGACATAGTTGCTAAAAAAGCGGATTGTCCTTCAGCTTGGATTAGAAATATTGAAATAGTAAATTTATGGGCAAAAGAACAAAGTTACAATACACATGGAGTTAATTATTTCAAGATGCCTAATGGAAATATGGTTGTAAGTATTCCTAAAAAGAAAATAGTTATACCAGCACAAGATGAGTTAGGAAAGACAACATGGAATGGTAAAAAAGTAAGTATGCAAAAGGCTTTTGATGAAGCATATTTGTATTTGAAAGAAAATTATTCAGAGCAAGAGTATATTTGGAATATTGAAATGATAAAAAAATGGGGAAGAGTACCAGCAAGTGAAAAGCAAATTGCTTCAATAAAAAGATTCATGAAAGATTTTGACACAGAAAACTTAAATAAAATGCAAGCAACACAAATATTAAATAGATTATTTTATAGGTAGGTGAAAATAATGAGAGATATAAAATTTAGAATATGGGATACAGAGAATAAAGAAATGTTAAAAGTACAAGAATTAGATTTTGAGCCAACATTTTATGGTGGAAGAATAGCAATTAGACCAGATCAATATAGTGATTACTTTGATACAGAAGATATGATTTTAATGCAATATACAGGAATACATGACATAAAAGGGAAAGAAATATATGAGGGAGATATAGTCAAAGTAGATAATACAGATTTAGCAATTATATATTTTGATGATGATAGGATGGCTTGGGGAATAAAACCAATAAATGATTTTTATTTTGATAGCCCATTGTTGTCTGAAAATATAAGCCTAGAATTAAGAGTTATAGGAAATATATATGATAATTTTGATTTATTAAAAAAGTAGGTGATTAAATGCCAAGAAGAGGATACATATTTGAAAATCAAATAAAAAAAGTATGTGAGTATGTAGAAGCAATAGGTGGTCATGCACATAAAAATCATGCAGAACGATTGCAAGATGGTACATACATAAAAGGAGAACCATTTGATTATGAGATATTTCTACCAAAATATAAAGCAGTATTTGATGCAAAGGAATGTAAAACTAGAAAATGGCACATGGTTGATAAAGATATAAAACAATGTAATGAAATGAAAAAATGCAAAAATGCAGGGCTCAAAGCATATTTCTTAATATGTTTTGAGGGCTCTGATGTAAGAATGATAGATGTAGATACAGCAATAGCAACATTAAGAAGCGGAAGCAAAACGATATCTGCAGAAGGAAATCCAAGCTGGGATTTAATAAATATACTAGGAGGTTTACAAAAGTGAAATGTGGTGATAAAGAGTGGCAACATTGCCGAGTAGAAAAGATGGGATGTAAAGGTTGTTATTATGATGAAATAGAACCAGGAGAATATGTAAGATTTAAAGATGAAACGATAGACAAAATAGTTGATATTATTAAGACACAAGGGAATCAAAAATTGATAGCTTTTGAAAAAAGAAATAGTTATAAAAGTGAAACAGGACTTGTTAATTGTATGGATAAACATGGTAAAAAAATCTCTGATGTATTAAAAGAAGGAGATGTAATTTTTTATAAAATTAATAATTCTTCGATTGTATATATATCAAAAGTAAAAAAGTATAAAAATGGATTAGGTGCAAACTTCTATACTTTAGAACAATTAAATATTATGAAAGTAATAACAGAAAAAGAATTAAAACAAACAGGATATGATATCAAGGAGGTTTATTTTGAAAGTATTTAGATTTATGTCAAAAGTTGAATTTGAAAAATATAAAAATAATTTTATTTTAAAAAACAATAAAAAACATGATGGAAAAACCAATTCAATAGGATTTTGTTTCTTAAATGTAGAAGATTTTACTCCTGAAGAAGCAATGCACTTTTTAAGTGGAATTGTAACATTTGATGTATGTGCAGTATTTGAAACAGATGAAAAATTAGACAAGACTTATGGTATTTATGCAAAACCAATAAAAAGTACAGGAAATCCGATTGAAGATTTAATGAATCTATTTTGTGGCTTTAATGAGAGATTTACAGCTGATGAATATTGTATAACAGAATATGATAAAAAAAGAATGAAATTGATAAAATATAGTGAGGAAATTTGGAAACAATGGAATCCAAGAGAGAACCAAGAAGAATTAAAATGGGTGGAGGTATAAAGAAAATGAAAACATGGGAAGAAATGACAAAGTTAGATAAAAGAAATAAAATGATGATTGCATTTTATATTTTTATGGCAATATTTGAAATAGGTGCAGCAATTTTTGAAAAAAATTTTATTTGGACAATAGTTGCTTTATTATGGATAAATATTGCTGTAATGGAATATTGTAATGCCAAAATGTTAAAAGGTAAAGAGGCAATTATTAAATTGCAAGAGGAACATATTGATATACAAGATGATATGATAATGAG